>Ga0255156_1000086_pt1 | contig 42970 bp, 57 predicted proteins | sample Atl_Atlam_RepA_8_FD_186026 | JGI IMG/M metagenome (GOLD analysis project Ga0255156, IMG submission 186026) | Freshwater microbial communities from Altamaha River, Georgia, United States - Atl_Atlam_RepA_8h | ecosystem: Environmental > Aquatic > Freshwater > River | place: USA: Georgia... | reverse complement strand
CCCTGACTTAATTGGAGAGAGTAAAAAACATCTCATTCCGGGCAGACAGCCTCTTTCTGAAAATCACTCAAAAAGACTTCATCAATTCGCCAGAAACAAGCCTTTAACTGCAAAATCCCAAAAAACGCGTCACTAAATGATATCTAACATTATTCAATGTAATTTTTTATGAACTTTTTTACAAAACTTAAGACTTAAGAGCACTTCAATTTTGAGTATTAGCTAAATGAAAATATTTACAACATTTTTTGTGGCAATTTTGAGCAGTTCATGGGTTTTTGCAAATCAAGATATCAATACCCAACAACTTGAGTTACAAAAGAATTTTATAAACAATATCAATCAATGTAAAAATCCTTCACAACTTGATCAATTCATTAAAATTGCGCTGGATAATGCATCAAATAATGATAAAAAAGCTAAAGTCGCAGCTCTCATGGAAGAGCTGATTAAATACAACCCTTCTTGTTTTGTAGCAAGTATTAAAAAGCTTGATCAAAAAAATTGCGAGTTGATAGAAGAATCTTATTTAGATGAACCCTTCTTTTATCCAAAAGAAGATTTAAAAGCGTCTCTTACGACTGTTAAAAGTTATAAATCAACGTGCTTAGCAAGTTAAATTTATGAAAATTTCTCACTTTATTGCGATTATTCTTTTTATATCTATATCGTCCTTATCTTTTTCAAAAGAGAGTACTGAAAAATTATTCACAGGCACTCAGACTGAAAAATATCAAAACGGTAATCTTAAGTATGAAGTTCATTACGTCAATGGTAAAAAAGAAGGATCTGAAACTTTTTGGTACAACAGTGGATTAAAATATATTCAAACAAGTTATAAAAATGATAAAGAAGATGGCGTCTGGAATCAGTGGTATGAAAATGGTCAACTTAAATTAGAGGCACATTATAAAGATGGCAAAGAACATGGTTCTTTTAATCAATGGTATGACAATGGCGCTAAGCGATCTGAGGCAAACTTTAAAGATGGCAAAAAAGAAGGTTATGAGATTTATTGGGAAAAAAATGGTGATGTTAAATCTAAAACGCTCTATGAAGACGGTAAACCAGTAAAATAAAAAAAGCTACTTTAAGTAGCTTTTTTTTATTTATCAAAAGAATTTTCTGATCTCAACCTTTCGATGCGTTTATTCTCGAAAGTTCTCAAACCTAAAAACGTTACTGCCCCGATAATAACCATAGCCAAGATAAAACAGCCATAGGCTAATTGCCAAGGAATACCATTAGTCATCATACTGAATTCGGACATGCCGCCAATGCCTGCGATAATATTCACTGGCATAAAAACCACGCTAATAATCGTCAATCTTTTCAAATCAATATTTTGATTTACGTTTAGGAAACCAACAGTCGCGTCCATTTGAAAGTTAATCTTATTAAACAAGAACGATGTATGGCCGTCCAAAGAATCGATGTCACGAAGAATTTCTTTTACATCTTCATGTTGACTGACAGATAAAAGTTTCGAGCGCATTAAAAATGATAAAGCGTTTCTAGTATCCATGACGTTGCGTCTAATTTTACCGTTCAAATCTTCCTCGATCGCTATATCAGAAAGAATAGTCGCGGCCTGGCTATTTGTCATATATGACTTCACGACTTGCTTACCAACTTTTTCTAGTCTTGAATAAACATCTTCAAGCGCATTCGCTGAGTATTCAATGTCAGCAGCATATAAGTCTAATAAAACGTCTTTAGCTTGAGATACATAGCCTGCTTCCGCACGGGCTCTTAAACGTTGAAGTCTAAATACAGGCAATTCTTCATTTCTCACCGTAAATAATATTTTGTCCTTGAGGACAAAAGCAACCGTAACATTCTTAGATTCCTTAGTGGTATCAAGCAAGAAATTAGAATGTAGATGAATTTCACCATTATCTTCAATATAAAATCGAGCGCTTGTCTCCAAGTCTGTCAGTTCGTTAGGGTTAGGAATATGAGCACCAAAGATTTCTCTCGCCCATTCAAGCTGTTCAATTTCAGGCGTGACTAGATCCACCCAAATAGGCTTGGCTTTTTCAAGATCTTTTCGGCTATATATAGGAATCTGACGTAAACGACCTTTAAATAAGTCGAATACGCGAATAACAGTAATTTGTTCTTTATTCGGAGTTTCGTCAGACACAAGGTCCATGCGAATGTCATCAGACACATCAAGAAGAACGTCATCGCGACGGTTCGTTTCAATATGATCCCATACAACGATGCGCTCTTGCTCTGCTAAAGCCTCTAAAATTCTGGCAATTTCATTGATATCTAACTTTTTGATTAGTCTTTCTAATTCAATTGAGTTTTGCTTTTGAACGAGAGACTCAACAATATCTTGGCGCGACATCTCTTGCCTATGAATGAGGTTTTCAACCAAATTTTGCTTAGCGAGCAAATTTTTAATGGTGGATAATTTCTTATCAATGTTATTTTTTTCTGACATGATAATTGCCTCGAATTCAGATTAAGCTTAAGGTTTCGGCAATTGTAAAGTAATAGCCCTTAAATTGAAACCTTGATGGCCAATAAAAATAAATAACTCAGTTATGCCTTAAATATAGGGCTTTTTGTCAGGCGATTAAGCTGCTAGATCAAACACCAATACTTCAGCTTCCCTACCATTTGAAATAGCAATTAAAGGCTCGTCTTCCAGCATTAATGCATCACCGGTCTTTAAATAATTACCGTTAATTTCTAGCACTCCTTTAATTAGATGAATATATGCTTTTCTATTTAAGTTTAATTGGAGAGTCGTTTTTTGATTTTCATTAAAAATGCCTGCATATAAAGATGCATCTGCATGAATTAAAAGTGACTGATTTTTTGCGTCCGGAGAAGCAATGAGAGCCAACTTACCCTCTTTCTTTATTTGAGGTATGGATTTTTGCTCATAGCTTGGCTCAATATTGATCACATTAGGCTCAATCCAAATTTGTAATAAGTGAGTCGTTACCTTATAAGCACTGTTAAATTCACTATGTACAACAAGACTCCCTGCACTCATTCTCTGCACTTCTCCAGGGTTAATAATTTTAACGTTACCTAAACTATCTCTATGGGCCAACTGGCCTGAGAGCATGTAAGTGATAATCTCCATATTTCTATGAGGATGATCTCCAAAGCCCCCGCCTGCCTCAATATAATCATCATTAATAACTCGAAGGTTACCCCAACCCATATATTCGGGATCGTAATAATCTGCAAAAGAAAATGAATGGTAGCTTTTTAACCAGCCATGGTCAGCATACCCTCGATCTTCTGATTTTCTGAGTTTAATCATTGAATAAATTTCTTTGCATTTTTCTTATAGCGATAAAAAAGCAAAATAATCAGTAATATAATATTTGGATACCAAATATACCAATGTGACCATGGAATGCCATCAACTTTATAATCTGATAGCGGCCAAAAAATTGGGGTCGCAAAAAAAGCTTTTGAGTGAAATGGAAAATCGAGGACGATATGAAATGGCCAAGCTAACATCGCCATAGCAAATGCTCGGTTAAGACGATAAACAATATAAATGATAGGTAAGCAAATAATAAAACTATGGCCTATTGAATAGGCTATGAAAATCCAGGACGGAAGAGCATCTAATGCCGGCTTGCCAAAATGCCAATCGCCTGTCATCAGATTTATAAATATCAATAATCCAAATGAAATAAGATCTGGCATAGCACCAAAGAATATAGCGGACCAAGGGTATCGCTTATATCCAAACAAACCATAGCCCCACAAAGCATGACTCAAAGTATCCATAAAATAAGTATAGGATCATTACTAAAAAAATTGAATTTTTATTAAAAAATGAAATCAATTGATTAAGCAATATGCTGAAATATTGCTCGACGGGCTCCAAATTCACCCTGAATGATTTGGGGCCTTTCTTTTTTATATGGCTTTAAATTATGATAAAAATTTTGTTCGATAATCAATGCAATATTTGTAAAAAAGAGATCCAATACTATCAATCGATCTCTCCATCGGAAGTTTTTTTATGGTGCGATCTGCATAAAAATAAAACATTGTTGCGTAAATACAAAATTACTCTTAAAGATGCTTTATTAAGCCTTCATGCGATAGATGAAAAAGAAAGTCTCTATAAGGGGGTGGATGCATTTTGTCTGATATGGAAGCATTTAAGGGGTTGGAATTTAATAAGCCATATCATAAAGATGCCAATCATTTACCCTATAAGCAAAGTACTCTATAAACATTTTGCTTTATGGCGCTTTAATAAACTTCATTATTGTCGAGTTAATTAATTGTCACTCATTATTGGAATTGATGGCTGCAAATCAGGTTGGTTTTCAGTTTGGGAAAATCAAGATAAAAGCATTCACTCAGCAGTTTTTTCAAATCTAAATGAATTAAAAAATTTCTTTAAAAATGAAAGTCAGCTAATTCTTGGTATTGATATGCCGGTTGTCTTATCTGAGGTGATTCCTCGTCAAGCTGATCAACTCGCTAGAAAATTACTTAGCAAAAAAGCGTCTTCAGTATTTACAGCCCCTACCCCCGAAATGCTAAATCAACCCAATTATGAAAAAGCTTCCTTAGTATCAAAAAGACTTTTTGGTAAATCTATGTCACTTCAATCCTGGTACTTATTTCCTAAAATTAAAGATGTGCAAACAATGATTCATCATGAAGATATGCAAATTTATGAAATACATCCTGAATTAAGTTTTAGAGCAATGAATAATGAACAAGTGATCTTAGAGAGTAAAAAGACTCACGAGGGCTTTGCATTAAGAAATGCATTATTATCTATGCATTTTAAAAATTTTATTTTTGAAGATATAAGGAATCAACATGCCCGAAAAGATGTAATGGACAATGACATTTTAGATGCGCTCGCTGTTTTATGGAGTGCAAAAAGAATTCAATCTAACCAAGCCTCTTATTTGCCGCAAGCCCCTGAAAAACCAAATATGCAGATTGTATACTGATGGCTTATCTCATAAAAATTATTGTTGCTACTTTCGTGATTGTATTAGTAACTGAATTAAGTAAAAAAGATACTAAATTAGCAGCACTTCTCTTAGCTCTTCCTATTATTTCATTTACGGCTTACACCATGATCTGGTTTGAGAGTAAAGATGTAGACAGGATTGCTAAATTAGCCAATGAAAATTTTATTTATGTATTGCCTGTGATGCCGGTGTTGCCCCTATTTAGCTGGTTACTCAAGCATGGCTATGGTTATTTCACTTCTCTTATTATGGTTATTATAGTGATGATAATACTGTTTTATTTGTTACAAAAAGTTCTTTGATTATGCGATTATTAGAATTCAATCAATTTATTAGAGTTATTATGAGGAAAACTTTTGGAAAAGTAAGTTTCATACTAGCAGTAATAGCATCTTTGTGGCTCATTCTTGGCATGTTAAAGATTGTTCCATTCTTGCTAGAAATCCATGGTGAAACAGATTTAAGAGCGCATGCATCACTTGCTGTTTTCTTTCTTGTTTGCGCAACTTGGGGTTTTTGGAAAAATGATCATTAATTTTTTTAAGAAAAGGAGTTAACAATGTTAAAAATGTCTGAAATTTGTATCTTAATGTCAATTTTTATTGCGTTTGTTACAACGGGTTATTTATGGTTTTCAGGTCAACAACAAGAAGCTTTATTCACCGCCACTTGGATTCCATCTATCTTAACTTTTGTGATTTATACTGAAATTATAAGTAGAAAGGATTAATTTATGCCTAATATCTTAATTTTCTTTTTAGGCCTTGCCTGTTTTCTGCTTGCTGCATTCGGAATTATTCTAAATAAAAATTCAGGTAAGAAAAAAAGGTAAAAGTCATCTTTCCTGGTATGGATGTAGTTAATATAGACTACATCCTTAATTTTTAAGCTTTTCATATGAAAACCCTAAGGCTTATTCTAGGTGACCAGCTCAATCCCAAACATTCTTGGTTTAAAAACGTAGATGAAGAAATAATCTACGTTTTAATGGAAGTTAAACAAGAAACAAACTACGTTCTTCATCATGCACAAAAAATCATAGCCATATTTGCCGCTATGAGAGACTTTGAATCAAGTCTTACAAAAAATGGCCATCAGGTTATTTACCTAAAAATAAATGATGGTGTCAATCAGCACTCTTTTAAAGCAAACTTAAATGTAATGTTTAATCAGCATAATATTAAAAAATTTGAATACCAAGAACCAGACGAATATAGGTTAGACCAAGAGTTAATGGAATTTTGTAACGAAATTTCAATTCCGTCTCAATGCTATTCTTCAGAGCACTTCTATACTGAACGATATGAGATTGGCGATTATTTTAAAAATAAAAAAAGTTGGCTAATGGAGTCATTTTATCGATCAATGAGAAAGAAACATCAAGTATTGATGTCCGACAATGACGAACCTATTGGGTCAAAATGGAATTTCGATCTAGAAAATAGAAAGGCTTGGAAAGGAACCCCGAAAGTATTTCCAGATTTTAGGTCAACGCATGATCACAGTGAAATATGGAAAGAAATAAATGAAGTCAAAATAAAAAGCTTTGGTCACAACGATGCATCTATATTTCGTTGGCCATTAAATAGAAAAGAAGCTTTAAAACATTTAGATTTTTTTATAAAAAATATTTTAATGCATTTTGGTGATTATCAAGATGCAATGCATAAAGACCAGCCAAGAATGTTTCATTCTTTAGTTTCGTTTGCACTCAATACCAAAATGCTATCTCCCACTGAAGTTGTCTCGAAAGTTGAAAAGTCTTACCTTAACAATCAAATATCAATTAACACTGCAGAAGGCTTCATAAGACAAATTATTGGTTGGCGAGAATATATCAGAGGTTTTTATTGGTCACATATGCCAGATTTACAAAATCTTAATTATTTTAATCATCAACTTCCTGTTCCGAGCTGGTTTTGGAATGGTAAAACTAAAATGAATTGTCTTAAATATACAATTAACCAGTCCCTTGAAAATGCTTATGCACATCATATTCAAAGACTCATGGTCGTCGGAAATTTTTCTCTTCTCGCAGGCATTAATCCCCAAAGCCTTCACGAGTGGTACTTAGGAATTTATATCGATGCATTTGAATGGGTAGAGATGCCTAACACGCTCGGTATGAGTCAATTTGCAGATGGTGGCAAATTAGCAAGCAAGCCTTATGTATCTAGCGCGAATTATATAAATAAAATGAGTAATTACTGTGAAGGTTGTCATTACTCAAGAAACGAAAAAATTGGAGATAAAGCCTGTCCTTTTAATAGTCTTTATTGGAATTTTTTTATCGTTAACAATAAGCAATTAAATAAAAATCCAAGATTAGCTATTGTAAATAAACAAATACAAAGTATGGATAGAAGCACTATTAAAAGTATTCAGATGCAAGCAAAAAAACATATTCTTAATATTGAAAACTTATAACTTACTATTTCTTTATGCGAAAACTTTTTGCAGTTTTTTCATAAAAAGTATCTGGCTTAGCCTTCACCCAATTAATAAAGTTTTGCATATCAGGATGGTTCTTTAATGACTCTGCAGTATTGAATGTTTTAGCAAGCTCATTTTCATTAAATAATGCATGAATTTGTTTATGACAAATACGATGAAGGTACTCGGTTGATTTTCCACCCTTAGATTTTGGTATTAAATGATGTGCATCCTTTTGAGATGCTGGAATATTTCTATTGCATATAGGACATAGATTAGGAGCTGAAATGACCTCTAACAACTTAGATGGCAAGAGTTTCTTTTTAATCTTTCCGATCATGCTTAATTTTTATGTCGCTTACATCTCTCTGAACAATACTTTACTTCATTCCATACAAGCTGCCATTTCTTTCTCCAAGTAAAAGATTTATGACAGGTAATACAGATCTTTGTCGGTAAGTTTTCTTTTTTTACCATTCTCATAACAAATTAACGACTAATTTTATATTGGGTTTTACAGTGATCGCGATTAATTTCGGGCGATCTAAGCTTTAAATGTTTACTTGATCTTTCTTTAACGCGCTTTCTCCACAATCGATATGAGGAGGGTTTAAGATGTGTCTGCATAAGTCTCATTAAAGACGACTCATTTAAATGATATGTAGTTAGAATTGCCTCAAAAGGTGTTTTATCTTCCCAGGCCATTTCAATCACCCTGGAAATATCACTTTCAGATAATAGGTTTTCGCTGTCCGACATCTAGCTTAATTGAACAAGTATTTAACAAAAGCAGCAATTCCTAACACATAAAATGCTGTCCCCAATGAACATCTAAAGGCCATATGCCAATTGAATTTGCACTTCTTTTTAGCCATTTATTACCCCAAAATATAAAAAATATATTTTTATGATTTATTTAATAACATAGAGTTCATTAAATTAAACTTCAATCAAAACTTTTTACACTTAGAAATCTCCTCGAAGTCCAAACATAATTGATCGACCGCCCATTGGTGCTATATCTTTTAAAAATGATGCATGTTCACGAATCTCTTCGTCCAATAAATTATTAGCCCGCGTGAAAGCTTCTAAATTTAATTGTGTAGGTAACTTATAAGTCGCCATCATGCTTACGTTTGTATAAGCATCTGTAATAAGCTCCTTACCTCCCTCATAATTATAATTTGTCGCAACACGATCTTGCTTAAATGCGTGGAGCACATCCACTCTTGCACCAAAACGATCCAATTCATACTTAAGACCTGCCCCCAATTTAAAGGGTGAGATACGAGGCACATAACCTCCATTCGTTTTATTTTTGGCATCCACATAATCACCTCTTACATTTAACTGTAAGTTATCAGTGAGCATGGTCTTACCTTCTAATTCCATACCTTTAAATTCAGCTTTGATACCAGTAAATATAGAAGGTTTGTAATGTTCAGTATCTGAAGAATCGGAGTTGCTTGAAATCAAACCAATATAATTTGAAAATTTGGTGAAATAAGCTCCCAAAGTCAAACTGTCTTGTCCTGATTTCCATCGTATTTGGCCATCTAACCCATTTGATTTTTCAATCTTTAAATTAGCTTGCCCTTGCTCATAAGTTCCAGTTGCCGCATGCACACCATTAGCATAAAGCTCAAAGTAAGAAGGTGCACGCTCGTTATGACTTATATTTCCAGTTAAAGACCATTGGGGACTCAAAGTATAAAGCCCGCCAATTGCACCGTTGTTCGTTTTAAAACTCTTATTTGCAGCAACAAAACCAATGCCACCTTTACTATCAACATCATGCTGGCCATGTCTTAAACCAAAAGTCACTTTATGTTTGTCGATAGGCAGTTCTTCATAAAGATAAACTGACTGGCTATTAGTTTTAGATGACGGTACAAAGGCCTCCGCTCCAAGCGCTTGGAATTTTCCATTCTCAAACTGTGCGCCCACAATACCCTTTATCCCTAGTATTGATTGGTGGCCCAATTCAAATGTACCTTCCACACCTTGATTTTTAAAAGTCGTATTGATGGCACCGTCTTCAATCTCTTTATGGATATAATCGGTATAAGCAGCACGGAACTTGGCCCGATCAAAGAATGAGCCAAGATCTCTAATTTCAGATGCAAAATCAAAACGATCGTTATCCATATCAATAGAAACTGCTGATTCTAATGGGCTGCCATATTTCGTTTGATGTTTAGCGTAACTTATACCCGCATAGCCCCTATCAAAAATCATGGAAGCCCCAATTGCACCACCTTTAGATTCTGAATGGCTATTGATAAGTCTATTGGTGCCATGATTGTTGCTATAGTCCTTATAACTTGTGGTGGTGAGATCCCAAAATTTAGTGGTACTTTTTCTTTCAGATACCGCATTGCCTGGGATACGCAAATTCTTCGCATCTCGGTTATAAGCGTCAAAGTGCATCACAAAATTTCCTGTACCCACATCCACCACGGCCGCATTACTTTGCTCTAAATTAGCACCTCCGTAACGCACTTCGCCACGACCCGTAATACCTTCTAATTTTTCCTTGGGGATTCGATGGTCAATGGCATTTACTACACCACCTACTGCACCACCCCCGTAAAGAAGTGTGGCGGGTCCACGAATCACATCAATTTGTTCAATAATTAAAGGATCAATCGATACACCATGGTCAAAACTTAAATTAGAAGCATCTAAATTATTGACGCCATTTTGTAGAATCTTAATACGATCACTATCCATTCCTCGAATCATAGGACGTCCTATTGAAGAACCAAAAGAGCTATTACTGACGCCGGGAATGCTGTTTAATGTTTCGGCCAGTGTATTTTCTCTTTTTAATGAAAGTTCACGGCCATTTAAAATTGAAATGGGTACCACCATTTGATCGGAGCCAACACCCAAAGGATTGCCGGTTACTGCGGTAGTAGGTAAGGTTAAAATGCTCTTATCCGCAGCTACTACAGGAAAAGTAACCATAAAAAATAAAGCACATGTTATTTTTTTGAGTTTCATTTTGAATCTCTTCAATAAAAAATTAGTAATACAAATTCCCTTAAAATTATTAAGGGAATGAATTCAAGTTAATTTAATACTGAAGTGTTAGGTGGTGCGCGAGCAGCAAAGTAAATTGCTGAAATAGACTGATAAGAATTAGATTGAGAAACAAATGCGACGTAATGATTTGCTTCCTCAAGATTAAAAGTAAATAGACTATCGTTAATATGCTGAAGCTTTGCGAAGCCTATACATTGAGAACATGAATTTAAGTCTGATTTGTGAGACTGGCTATGTTTGACTTGGTCTTCGATGTGACTGATTTCATGCGAGATCGCTGCTTGCTGACTCAAAGCAAACAGAAAAATTAGACACAAAATACTATAAAGTCGTTTAAGCATACGAATAATCTTAACATACAATATTTACAAGTTTATAAGCCAATTCTCTAACATTTATCAAGAACCTTATTTAAATAGCCTACTTTTTATTCATGAAATTCCTTAGCAGAAGTTAAGTGAATTTTTCCTATGATGTATACGTCCTAAGGTTACGATTCATTAAACAAGTTAAGCGACTTGTTACAAGTGAGTTAATAAATAGACATTATTAATTTTTTAAATATTTAAAGGAGAAATACTATGTGGACAACTCCAGCAGCTACTGAAATGCGTTTTGGCTTTGAAGTCACAATGTACGTAATGAATAAGTAATTGATAATTACAAGTGAAAAAACTTAAAAGCCTAGCTCAAACTAGGCTTTTTTTAATATGATTTAAAGGGGATATATATGCCATCAAAATCAAGGCAACAAGTAAAGGCGTCTCAAAAACTTAAAGTTCATCAATCTCCGGGAAACCAAGAAGTTAAAGTTCTTAGAACAACGGATGGTGATATTTTTGTATGTAAACAAGGTGACAAAGCCTGTTGGCAAAGATGGTCATCTGCGATGACTGATTGTGTTTAATTAAAAGGAAAGTAGCAATGAAATATAAAAATAAAACTGAAACATTTGAATGGCTTGTTCATTCCTGGAAATGTACTTGCCCTCTCTGTTCAGCCAATATCCGTTCAAATGATTTTAGCGCATTAAATTATATTGAATGATGTAAGTAGCTATACCAGCAAAATAACCTATTAAAGCTAACCAGCTAATTTTTTTAACATACCAAAAAAATGGGATTTTTTCTAAACCCATAGCAGCGACACCTGCAGCCGAACCAATAATGAGTATTGATCCACCTGTGCCTGCACAATAAGCCATAAATTCCCATAAGAAACTATCAGTTGGATATTGATTTAAATCATACATACCCATAGACGCTGCAACAAGGGGCACATTATCTACAACTGCGCTCAATAAGCCTAATAGCGTCACTATATAATCCTGACGTCCAATCACTTTATCTAAAAAAATAGAGAGCGAGTTAAGGATATGGCTGTGTTCGAGTGTTGCCACAGCTAATAAAATACCAATAAAAAACACAATTGATGTCATATCGATGCGATGCAATGCATGAGCCAAAGTAAATTGTGCTTTCTCCGCATCTTCTTTTTTGTAATGCATTAAATCTCCTACCAACCAAAGAATGCCTAATCCAAAAAGAATTCCCATGAAAGGTGGTAAATGAGTCAATGTTTTAAAAACAGGAACTAGTATTAAAATACCAAGGCCAAAATAAAACATAGTTTTTCGCTCAAAATCAGATGTAGGCATGACAGATGAAGAGTATGTTTTGGTTTGTGATGAAATATGTTTGCCTTTCATTGAGCGACTAACAAATATTAGTGGCGCAATTAAATTAGCTAACGAAGCCAAGAATAAACCTTTAATAATGGCCAATGAAGTAATCTGCCCGCCAATCCATAACATAGTTGTTGTTACATCGCCAATAGGAGACCAAGCACCTCCTGCATTAGCCGAAATTACTACTATTGCTGCAAACAAAAGCCTATCTTCTTGTTTTTGTAATAATTTCCTGGTGAGAGAAATCATCACTATAGTAGCTGTTAAATTATCTAATATCGCACTTAAGAAAAAAGTTAAGAATCCTATAATCCATAACATCGAAGTCAGTTTTCTAGTCTTTATACGTGAAGTAATAACTTCGAAACCATTATGGGCATCAATCACTTCAACAATAGTCATTGCGCCAATTAAGAAAAAAACAATTTCGGCTGTAGACACAATCGACTCACTTAACTGATGACCAACATCTACAGGGTTATTAGTGGCTATAGCATAAATAGTCCATAATAATCCAGCACCTAATAATGCAGATGCCGATTTATTAATTCTTATGGTGTGTTCTAGCGTGATTGAAGCGTAAGTAATTACGAAAATAATAATGAGTGCACTAATCATAACTTTATCTTTGATAGTTCATATTCGTAAACCAATTCTAGCACCTTAAATGACAACTCATCTTAAACTATAAAACTTTTGAATATCTTTTCAAATACTTACTATTAGTCAAAGGATTCATGAGTGCCATCAAAATAATATTTTCACGTACAATAAGCAATGAGTATTTTTTAAAATTCAATTAATAATAGTTTATATATAACGATGACTGATACATTAACTCCAGAGGAAATAATTATTCGAATAGCGCTCGCGCTTATTGCAGGCTTAATTATTGGTTTTGATAGCTGGCGACACCAACGTAATGCCGGTATTAGAACCTATTGTGTTGTAGTAGTTACATCCACTATGACAATGATGTTGATGAATAGCATTTCCTTTAATCACCCCGATGCTTTTAGTCGAGTATTAGCAGGCATGATTACAGGATTAGGGTTTTTTGGTGGTGGAATTATCATGCGTGAAACAGACACGCATCGTCTGTATGGCTTAACAACTGCTGCAACAATTTGGGCCTGCGGTTTAATTGGGGCTTGTATTGGATCAGGTCACTACTTTATAAGCGTTGCAGGTCTTATTGGAATGATGCTGGCTTTATATGTCGATTTTGATCATTTCGTAAGAAAAACATTAGGTATTAAAAGTAAAGAAGATTTAAAGAGAAATATAAATGGCTAAAAAAATAAACCAAGAAGAATTGCTAGAAAAAATTCATCAAAAACTCTCTGAGATTAATTCTAATATGCTTAAAGTTTTTTGGATTGTGGCTATTTTTGCTTTTCTATACTTTGGCTTGATGCTTTATCTTCTTAATAAGTAAATTCCAGCAAGCGTCTCTATTTATACCCGCACTACCTTTGACTAAGCTAAACTCTCTATGTCGGAGTAAATAAATTTAAAATGTTTATTTTTTGAAATATTATGATGGCTAAATTAAAAGGCTCACTTTTTCAAATTAAAGTCTGGAATGAAATAAAAAAAATACCGAAAGGAAAAGTTGCAACTTATAAAGAGATTGCAATTAATATTGGTCATCCAAAAGCCTATCGTGCAGTTGCAACAGCATGCAAACTTAACCCTCTACCCTTAAAAATTCCTTGTCATAGAGTTATTTGCTCAAGCGGAAAGATAGGAGGCTATTCGGGAAAGTTAAATAGCATAGTAAAAGTAAAGCTATTAAAAAAAGAGGGTTATCTTAAGTAAAAATCTGGCTCCAAATAGCCCTCACTACTTTTGGATGCACTCCCACTTCAGAATGATTCACATTTCCATCTAATTTGGCTTCAAGACCTAATTGATGTTGAAGTCTTCTATATAGCCTATAGGCATCGATAAGTTTTCTAGCTGTCAAAGGTTTTATGAAATCTTTTTCACCTAAAAGGTCCAATAATCCGATATTACCTATATTTTGACTAAGCGCTTTATCTGAAGCACTAAAAGCTAATACAAAATATTGCACAATAAATTCAATATCAATAATTCCTCCGCGATCCTGTTTTAAATCAAAATGCTCACGATCGGTTTTGTGCTTTTCAAGCATGCGTTCACGCATATCGAGAATATCTTTCTTTAAAGACCCTGATTCTCTTTGGCTCTCCAAGATATCCAATCGAATTTTTTCAAATGCATTTCCTACTGACTTATCCCCAGCACAAAATCGTGCTCTTGTAATTGCTTGATGTTCCCATGTCCAAGCTCTCTTTAATTGATAATCCCTAAAAGCATCAATAGAACTCACTAAAAGCCCACTCGCACCATCAGGTCTTAATGCAAGGTCAATTTGATATAAAACACCTGAAGATGTGTAGGTGTTAAGCCAGCTATTGATACGCTGAGCAAATCTGGCATATTTTTCAGCCATACCATCTCGCTCATCATCATAAATAAAAACAATGTCTAAATCGGAGGTATAACTCATTTCTTTGCCGCCAAATTTTCCATAAGCAATGACAGAAAATTTAGGTGGGTCATTTTGCTCTGGATACATATGACCCCAAATTAATATGAGTGTTTCTTGTATAATTAAGTCGGCAAGTTCAGTTAAGTAATCAGACAGATTCTCAACTGAAACATCGCCTATCACTTCTAAGGCAGCTAATTTGAAAATTGTGGCATGCTTAATATTGCGCATAATATTCATCTGCTGCTCAATATCACCTTTAGTACCTAATAAATCTTTTTGAAGCTTCTTTTTTATCTCAGTAAAATCTGGCTTTGTGTAAAAATGATTAATATCAAGAAGCTCATCAATCAGAATCGGATGTTGAATAAGATATTGTGTAAGCCATGGACCTGCCTCAGCGAGCTTAATGAGTATCTTCAACGCACTTGGATTTTCAGTGAGCATAGCAAGATAACTCGCACGACGGCATATACTCTCTAAAATTGAAATTATTCTGATCAATGTCAAATGAGAATCTGATGCCAAAGATGCCTCAAGAATAATTAAAGGCATGACTAAATCAAACCGCTGTCGACTGGCCTCTGGCAAATGAAGGTAACGCGAACTATGCTTTAATCCCTCAAGCACCTGATAAATCTCATCTGGTAATTTAAAGCTTAAACTCTCGAGATGCTTATGTGCATCTTCTAATTTTAAGGTGCTATTCCAAAGCACTTTGGTTATATTTAACTGAGGTGAATCCTCATCTTTAATACTTTCTTTAAATACTTCATCAAAATAAAGCTCGACATTTCCTCTATGAATTTCAAGATCCTGATAAAAAGTATTCCAGTCATCATATTGCATAGATTTAGCTACTCTTAATTTATTTTCATCTGATTTTGGTAGTTCTTGTGTTTGCAGATCTTCCATATACTGAAGCCTATGCTCTAAATTTCTCAAGAACTTATAGGCTTCGGTTAATGCTTTGACAGTTTCTAGAGATAATAAATTTTTAACTTCAAGGGTGTTTAATGTCGGTAAAAGTGATTTAAGTCTTAAGTCCTTATCTTGCCCACCGCGAATCAATTGATAGACTTGGGCGATAAATTCAATCTTACGAATACCACCCCGACCAAGCTTAATATTTTCTTGAATACCTCTCTTATTAACATCATTTTGAATTTGAGCCTTTAAATCACGCATAGAATTCAATGCGCCATAATCTAAATATTTACGGTAAACAAAAGGATCGATAATTTTATTAAGTTCTATCTGTGGTCCAACAACAACCCGACCTTTTACCCAAGCATATCTTTCCCACTCTCGTCCATATTTTTGATAGTAGTCCTCTAACATTTGGTAACTACATGCAATCTGACCCTCAGAACCAAAAGGCCTTAGTTGCATATCTACACGAAATACAAATCCATCTTCTGTAATATCATTAATACTCGATATAATTTTCTTACCGAGCGTAATAAAGAAGCTTTGATTGCTTATAGGATTGTTACCTTCGGTGTCTCCATCTTCAGGATATGCAAAAATAAGATCAATATCAGAGGACACATTAAGTTCGAAGCCACCTAGTTTTCCCATACCAACAATACTTAATTGCTGCTCTTCTCCAAATAAGCCCATGGGCGGACCATGAATAGCTTTGAGAGAATTAAAATGAAATTGATGTGCATAAGTTAGGGTAATTTCAGCAAGAGTGGTTACTGACAAGAAAACCTCGTCTAGATCAGCTAGTTTATTAAGATCGCGAAGAATGATATTAGCTATGACTTGCTGGCGAAGCTTACGAAGAGATTTATTTAAACTTATCTCATCCTTAATTTGTTGATTGAAAAGCCATGATTCCATTTCTTGACGCATGAATGGATGATCAATGTGTTGCAGTGAGCTTTTCTCAAGATTTTTATCTGCTTCAAATAGTCTTTTAATAAAAGGTGAGCAGACATAGGTGTAATCAAAGCTTTTACCAAATAATTTATTTAATGATGCTTGATTATTCATTTGCTAATATATAGTAATTAACAAAGAATCTTCGTATTACCGAAATTCAGAATCATAAACATCAAAAGTTTTAACGTTTTGCAAAAAAATTTAAGACAAAACGATTAATTAGTGGCAAAAGCATATGTGAGATTGTAAGCGCCATTAAAATTGAAAAGATAGTATTTAAATATTCGATCTGTAAATTCTTATATAGAACAAAGTAGGCAAAAAAAGTAACTGGGAGAGTGAAGATAGTTAAAAATATAAGGTCTCGCAAAGAATTAATGCCGAGGTAAATTAAAGCCCTTATCCCATGCAGAAAACAGAAATAAATAATAAACCAATAGAGTGGCTCCAAAAAACCAGCCAAAAAAATAATAATAAGAAATTCCAAAAAAAGTAAGGTTTTATCTTTTCTTTTAATTACATTACTAATATAAACAAGAAATAAGAAATTACAGATAAAAAAAAGTGTAAGTATTTTAAGAACAAAAAAGATCTTTAAGCTAATATCAAAATTAACTAATAAGTCAAAAATAGCCTTAACATCTCTTTCAAAGAAAATAATTGGTAATAATGTCATGGCAAACCCCCATGATAACTTGATACTTCGAGAAGCTTTCTTTAAATATGCAAGATCACTCTCTCCAAAATGGAAAATAGACATTAAAAGTAAAATAATTAAACCTAGAGCAGGACTTTGAAACCATAAAAATAACCCCAAAAAAACTATGAATAAGTAAGTAAAAAAAGCTAAAGCTTTTGCTTTAAGTTTTGAAAAGGTATCCCAAATAACAATCGAGTCCGAGGCACCATGCGAAACACCAAAAGACATGATGATTAAAAAGACTATTGCTAAAGATGAGCTAACATCAGAAATTTTAAAAAAAGCATTCTGTTTATCAAAAAAAATTAATAAAAGACCGAATGCCATAAAAAAAATTTGATGCACTCTTATCTTATTTAACATATAAGTTCAATAAGCCTCTAATCATAATTATTTTAGGTAATTTTAAAATGATAAAAAAGTAATCAGCTAATCTTGCTTGGTCAGATAAAAATCTTATTGCCGAGGAAATGGGTACCTTAGTAAAAAATATTCGAAATATATCAGGTGCTTTTTTTGGATTTGATCTTAAAACTGAAAGAAAAATTTTATCTAACCAATTGGTTAGGTAATTTTTTTTGTGATTAATTAATTCATAGGAAAATTTATTATTTGTCTCTATGTGATTAGCCCATAGAGCAATTCGGGTAAAAGCGTATCCTGAAGCAGGCCTAGAGGCTCCTCCAAAATTACCAATTTTAAAATAATGATTATCCTCTATTGGTTCAAAATATGGCGACATCGGTAAAACTGCTCTCTCCGTTCTTAATACCTTTTTGATATTAAAATTCTCTAAGGTTTCCTTATGGTGATATTCTACCTCCTTGAAGTCTATCTTTTTAGAAAAGAAAGTAGTCTCTACTAGCGCTCGAGTTTTAGAGAAAGGGAGAATATAAGTAAAAATAACATTTTTTTTAGATTCAGAAAAATCCATCAATGTTGCAATATTTTCATTAAATATTTTTTTATTTGAAATAATCTCAGAACCCACAAAGACTTGTTTTAATGATGGATATTTATCATCAAACTCATTATTTGGTCTGCTATCTACTAATTTTTTTAGTAGTACTTTTTTACTATATAAATTGATTTGCCAATTATCTTTAATTTTTTTTATATTTTTTATTGAAACACCTCGTTCAACTTTAATTCCTTTTTTTACTATTCTTTTATATAGCTCTTTAAGCACTGACTTTGATTCGTAACATGCATAACGATATTCACCTAAATCAATAATATATGACTCATTTTTTACCTTAATTTCTATTTGAGACCATTCCTTCTTGATTTTAATATTTAATTTTTTTCTTATATCCAATAATCCTGGTCCAGACCAAAAACTATATGTTTTGTCATTTTTTAGGATGCGATCTTTCTCAAATAAAATGAAATTCTTAATTTTTTTACTCAAAAGTGAATTTGCTAAAGTTAATCCAGATAAACCAGCGCCAATAACTCCAATATCAAATTTTTGCTTCATATTTTAATAATGCGCATCAGGTAGATTATGGATATATTTATGAAGAGTCTTATTATGAGGTTTCATGCACACTTTAAATGTAGTCATATATTTTGTAATAATACTTAATGTAATCAATATTTTATTAAACTTACTTACATAACATCGCTTTTCTTTACTTTCATATTGCATATTCATCAACTTATAACCAATTTGCTGATATAAAGCGGAAGCTAATTTAACAGCCAGTGATGCACCACTCGGCAAATGATCGATGGCTCTGCTAGCGCTATCGAAATAGATATTCGCTAATTTAATAATTTGTTTTCGAGCTGCATCAATTTTTCTAGCCGTCTCTTTATCGGGATTAGTAATTTCTCTAGCCGTATTTTTTCCAATGACACTTTCTGGCAAATAAACTCTATTTCGTAAGCTATCTTCATAAATATCCCTCGAAATATTGACTAACTGCATAGCAATTCCTAAATCAATTGCAAAATAACGCATTTTTTTATCTTTTACCCCAAAGATATCACACACCATTAAACCCACAGTTCCAGCAACTTGATAGCAATAGATAATTAGAGATTTATCGGATTTAAATGGTGAAAAATTAATATCTGAAATTTGTCCATTTAAAAAATTTTTGACGAGTCTTTGATCGGGCCAGTTTTCTTTTGGAATATCACTTAACAAATTAATTACAGGGTGTGATCTACCCTTCTTCCATGCTTCCATAAATATAAGAAGTCTTTTTTTTGCTATATCTGGAGTTTTAGCTTCATCCACCATGTCATCAAGTTTTCGGCAGAAACTATAAACTGAATAAATGGATTGCATTTTGGACTTATCAAGAAAAAAAGAAGCCCAATAAAAAGTCTTGCCATGCTTACGCATGAGTGAATTATTTTTCATATTAAGGAATGAGCTTATCAATAACTTTTGCAGAGTTTAAGACACCTGGAACACCTGCACCTGGGTGAGTCCCTGCGCCTACATAAAAAAGATTTTGATATAAATCATCTTTGTTATGAGTCCTAAACCAGGCTGACTGTCTAAATAGAGGTGCTATTGAAAAACCTGAACCAAACGGAGTATTGTAATCCTGTAAAAAGTTCTCTGGACTCATATAAAAAGATTCGCATATAGCTTGGCTAAGTTTTGGCATCATTGTTTGCTCTAATGCTTTGATAATAGATTTAATAAATACCGGAGCCTCATCTTCCCACGTTATATTGCCTTTTAAATTAGGAACTGGGACTAATGCGTAAAAACTATCACAACCCATAGGTGCAAAATTAGAATCCGTAGCTGTTGGTCTATGAAGATATATTGAAAAATCGTCAGCTAATTTATAACGGTCAAAAATATCGCTCAATAAATCTTTATATCTGGGGCCCATCCATATCGTGTGGTGAGCAATATTTTCATACTTAACTTTTGTTCCAAAAAAAAGAACAAATAAACCCATTGAATGTTTTGCTATTTTATTAATGAACTTGTTGTGGAGTGAAATTTTCTTATTATCAATTAAATAATTATTTGTATAAATAGGATCTGCATTTGTAATTAAATAATCAGACTTATAAAAATCCCCTTTTGAATTCTCAATACCGTCGACTTTTTGATTTGAGGTAATGATCTTCTTGACCTCACTATTTAAAATAACATTAATCCCTTTACGCTCCATGAGCATTTTTAATTGAGATACTATTTCACCAGTACCGCCTTTAGCAAAAAACACTCCCCATTTTTTCTCTAACGCATGGATCAGCGCATATATTGAAGTTGTGTTAAAAGGATTGCCTCCAACAAGTAATGGTTGAATGGAGAACGCTTGTCTTAGATTTGGGTGTTTTAAGTATGTTGAAACAAATTGGTAAACAGATTGATACCCTTTTAATTTAATGATATCCGGTGTATATCGAATTAAACTACTTAATTTATGAAAAGGTTGATCTGCAAGCTTAAGATAGCCTAATTCAAAAATTTTCTCAGCATGCTTAAGCATCTTTAGATAACCATCGACATCTTTGGGCTCGAATGCTTTAATTTGGTCTAATAATTCATCTTGATTCGGGCCATAATTAAAAAATGATCCATCATGAAATCTAAAGCGATACCATGGATCTAAGGGAATAAAATTTATAAAATCATCAATCTCTTCATCAAATATTTCAAATAACTCTCTAAATAGATACGGTGCCGTTATAACTGTTGGGCCAGCATCATGTATGAAACCATTTTGATTAAATTGTCTTGCTCTTCCGCCAATTTGATCGAGCTTTTCATGTAAATCAACTTCATAACCCTTGGCGCGCATTCTTAAGGCAGCTGCAATACCACCGAAACCGCTTCCAATAACAATGATTTTTTTAGTTTGCATGGGCAAATTGATGCGATCTTTTTTTAATTTCTTCGCTTAATGAAAAAATGATAGGCCTAATAACGACTGGCATAAGGTGTATAGAATTTTTAATGCTTTGCAGAATATTATCAATTTTAAGAATTAAATCGCCTGCAATATTTGAGGATAAGAGATATTGCTTTAACTCACTCTTATTCTTCTTAAGAAAATTTATTTCTTTTTCTGATGATATTTCTTTAAGGCATACAATAAGCGCATTCACTCTCTCAAATTTTATGTCTGTTGGTATTTCGTTAGACTCATTAATTAAAATATTTTCTAAATCATTAACTATTTGATAAGCAAGGCCCAAATCATCTGTTAATTTTCTTAGGTTTATATAATAAGGCTCTTCTAACTCTGCACATTTGAACATACCGATGATGGGTAAACAAATAAGTGGTGAAGTTTTGGCGGTTGCAAGCTTTGTATATTCTTCCCAGCCTAAGCCTAAAAAATTTGAATTGACGTCTACCGATTGACCAAACACAATTTCCTTAACAGTCCCTGATAAGAGGCCAAGCAAGATATTCTGATGCCAGCCCTGCTCAATTTCGGTAATTTTTCTAAAAGATTCAGCAATTAAATAATCACCTGTGCATATTGCAGCGGGTATTCCAAAATTCTTCCAAACGCTTACTTTGCCTCGCCTAATTTCATCGCTATCACAGACATCATCGTGAAGCAGAGATGCGCTATGAATTAGTTCACACACAACCGCCCAAATAATCGCTGTATGTGTGGATACTCCCAACGCTTCACCTGTTGATAAAGCTAAGTGAGATCTTATTAATTTCCCTTCAGATCTACCATGCCAATTTAACCACTGAGATAAATTTTTCTCATCGACATCAAATGACATCGCTAAATGTTTTTTGACAATGCTTAAAGACTCGCTTTCGTTGATAAACATCATTTAATTATTCAAAAGAAAGTATATAAAAATTTAGCTTATTTAAATGAAGGGCTAAGTTAGGCCCCGATTTCAGATTTTCTTTGCGCAATAATGTATATGAGAATACCAAAAACAGATTTAGCAATAATGTCGACGAAGGTATATCCTACTTGAATGCTTACAAATGCAGAAAACCCTAATAAGGGAAGAATATAAACTAGAGGGTAAAATGACCATGATAAAATAATGAGTAATCTTGTTTTTTTAAATAATGGTTGAACAACCATCGGCTGGGTTTTGATTGACATACCGATTCCATAAATCATTTCGTAGAGTATGTATGAGAATGGAATCATAGCCAAAATCCACCAAATCACTTTAGCAAGTCCAATAGTCATTGTCTCTCCTGGATAACCCAATAAAACCATTAAGGCTGACGCTCCAACTAAAGCAAGTCCTTTTTTATAAGTCTCGGTATGTGTTAATCTAAAAATTAAAACAAACTGTAGAAGTAAAAGAGGGACTGTTAATAACCAGTCAACATATCGATATGCATTGTTAAACTGCATACCAGTTTCGATAACTAACGCATCTTTTAAGAGGTATGCATTATTAAAACTTTCAAAGATTCTTAGGTAATGGTAAGTTGTAATTAAGCAAACAAGACTTGAGAGAGTTAGAGCAGTTTTATAAGCTGGTGCCACTTGAGATCTTTGCAATAGAAAAAAAATTGTCGATGCTCCAAAAGCAGCTATTGCAAATGAAATTGCATTATAAACTAAATTAAACTCGACATTATTCATTAGATGAGTGTATCGATTTTGTTACTTTAAGATTTAGATAAATTTAAACGTGCATGCACCAAAAAAATAAAAGAACTGTGCAGCTTCACTACACAGTTCTTTTAGTATGACAAACTTATTTTGATTCTGATACTGCTACAGACCAAATAATTACACCGAAAGCAATTTTATTTAAAACGTCAGCTAAGTTATAGATGATGTTTAAAGATGCCATACTGCTTGCAGGATCTGAACCAGTTAAATAACCAAAGTAATAACCCAATGGATAGATTGCCCAACCAAATGTAACAATTAATCGCATTGTGTTAAAAGCTTTTTGTACAGTTGCTGGGGCTTTATTAGCACTAATTTTGCTTGCTTCACCGGCGAAAATTTCGTATAGGATATAGAACCAACCAAGCATACCAACTATGAACGATGTCATAACATCAGCATATCCAGCTTCACCTACATAACCGCCAATAAGCATTACTAATGTACCAATTACAAGTCTCCAGAAAACACCTGTTGATACTTTGGTAATTGCAGATAAGATTAAATAAAACTCAATCATTAACAATGGTACTGTTATTAGCCAATCAATATATCTATAAACTGTTGGTGTTGATCCAGTTGCCACCCACACGTCACGCATATAGAAATAGTGAACAGCCGCCACCAATGTCACAAGTCCAGATACAGTTAAAGATGTTTTCCACTTACCTGATACACGATCTCTTTCGAGGAAGAAAAAAGCAGTTGAAGCAACTAAAGCCATTGAAATTAACCAAAAGGTAATACCAACAAAATCGCTTGATTGAAGCACTTGGCCTGAAGTTGCAAAAACCGATGTTGATAACCCTAATAAAGACAATCCTAATAAGCACTTATTCCTTAAGAATTTAGAAAAACCCTGAAACATAAGAACCTCCTGTTGATTGAAAAAAAATTTTAGTACTTTAGATACTAAAGTTTAGATAATTAATAAAGTAGTTTTAAGAAAATTATCTTGGTAAAAGTTTACTCCCTAATAAACAGTTTTTTACACTTTTTTTTAGGCTGTTGTTTTTATTGATAATTATTATTTCCCATAAATTAATTGTGGGATTAAATAAAAATATTTTCAGTGTTGATTTTTTATGAGTAAAGGAATAAATTTAAATTGAAAAAAATTTATTTCGACATAGGTTTTTTTCCTAAGCATCCCCTTCTTTTTTTTATTTACTTTTCTCAAATGAATAGATAAAGAAGGGATCTTTTTTTACTTTTTAGTATGTCGATTGAAACGACATACTAAATCCATTTTCGCTTAATTAAGCTCACGCAATTACTTGAAAAATACTACTATTTATTGCTTTAGAAATGACTTACGCATATTTGACAATCAAGCATTTCTAAGGGCTACCCAAGAGAGCGATTTTTTATTACCTCTCTTTTGTCATCCTAATTGTGAGACATTTGATTCTCATGCTCCTAGAATTGGTAATCATCGAAAGTTTTTTTTAAGGCAAGCGCTTGATGAATTGAGAGCTATTCTTAAAACATACAATTCAGATTTAATTGAGGTATATGGTGACTTTGGTGAAGAGATTAAAAAAATATCACAGAGTATTAATGCTACCAAAATTATCTTTGAAAAAATTGAAGCCCCTGAAGAATTGGAACAAGAAACCTTAGTCAGAAATTTAGGAATTCCGGTTGAGACAATCTGGCAATCTTCTATGATTGATCCGTCAGACCTTCCATTTGCGCCAATTGATATGCCAGATGTATTTACTGAATTTAGAAAACAAATTGAAGTCGAAAAAATTAAAATTAAAGACCCAATACCAAGCCCCACTGAAGTTCCACCTCTTCCAAATTTTAAGCCTTACCTTGATCGAAAACTTAATGCTAAAAACAAAATCAGTAATCAAAATTCATCTTTTCCTTATTTTGAAAGTCGATACTCTGGTGGAGAAAAGTCTGCATTAGCCTATATTGAATATTATTTATCCTTAAAATTACCCCATACTTATAAAGAGACTAGAAATCAACTGTATGGGCTTCACTATTCAACTAAATTTTCTCCATGGCTTTCAATTGGTTGTATTTCAGCAAAATATATTGCTTTTAAAGTAAAAGAGTTTGAGGATAAATTTGGAGCAAATCAAAGCACTTACTGGATATGGTTTGAACTCTTATGGAGAGACTACTTTAGATTCTTACATTTTAAATATGGAAAAAATCTCTATGCAAAAAATGGATTAAAAAAGAATCCGATTCCTAGTAACCATAACAAGGATAATTTTGATGCTTGGATCAATGGCAGGACTGGAAATCAACTAATTGACGCTGGCATGAGGGAGCTTTTTTTTACTGGATATTTATCTAATAGAATGAGACAAATTGTTGCAAGCTACCTCATTTATGATCTTGAGTGTGATTGGAGAAAGGGTGCTCAATGGTTTGAGTCTCAATTAATTGATTACGATGTTTATAGTAATCAAGGTAATTGGCTTTATATTGCAGGAAATGGAACTGATCCAAGGGGTGGAAGAAGATTTAATATAAAGAAACAGAATTTGGAGTATGACCCGAATGACATATATAAAAATTTATGGAAAGAGCATTGCATAAATATCGCCCAAATTTAGGTTTTTAGCACGCCCCTATTTTCACCCCTCGATTTTTTCGGGAACCAAACCCTCTTCAACCCCTCGAATAATATAAAATATTGGCTTCTGGAGTATTAGATCGGACAAGAGCTATAACTAGCTATGATTAAATTTAAAAAAATACCTTCATCGGAAATTACACCAGAGCATATCTATTATGATCGTCGAAACTTTATAAAAAATTTAGGTTTAATTTTAGGTTCAACTGCTCTTTCCTCATTTACAAATAAAAGTTTTGCTTTACTTAATACGCTGCCTTCTTTTGCACAATCAAAAGAACGTGACAAAGAAAAGCTCTCCTCATATAAAGACATCACAAGCTATAACAATTATTATGAATTTGGCACTTCAAAATCAGATCCACAAGATCATGCGCATTTATTAAAAATTGACCCATGGTCAATTTCGATTGAAGGCTCTGTAGCGAAACCATTAAAACTTGATATAGATGAACTCATAAAACTAATTCCTTTGGAAGAACGTATTTATAGACTTCGATGTGTGGAAGGATGGTCTATGGTTATTCCATGGGTGGGCATACCATTACATTCGTTACTTAAAAAAGTGTCTCCGACTGGAAATGCTAAATATGTTGAATTTATCTCTCTTAAACGTCCGAATGAAATGATTGGTCAAAAAGATGACATGCTTGATTGGCCCTATACCGAAGGATTAAGGATGGACGAAGCCATGCACCCACTTACTATCTTAGCAGTGGGTCTTTATGGAAAGGTTTTACCTAAACAAAATGGAGCGCCGATCAGATTAGTTGTGCCATGGAAATATGGCTTTAAGAGTATCAAGGCAATTACAAAGATTAGATTAGTAGAAAAAATGCCTATATCTACTTGGATGAAAGCCAATCCCAAAGAGTATGGATTTTATGCCAATGTGAATCCTGAAGTAGACCATCCTCGATGGACACAAGCTACCGAGAGAAGAATTGGAGAAAACCTATTATCTCCCAGACTTAAAACACAAATGTTTAATGGCTATCTAGAAGAAGTAGCGCATCTCTATCAAGGTATGGATTTAAATAAGAATTTTTAAATCACTTTGAAGCTTAATCAAATCTACATTAAACGCTTTATTTTTATTTTAAGCCTTTGGCCTATTCTTTCTATCGGCATAGATATATTACAAAATAATCTTGGAGCTAATCCCATAGAGTTTATTGAACGTCACTTTGGAAAATGGACGCTCATTTTTTTATGCTTAACATTAAGCATGACACCTTTAAGAAAAATCACTCATATTAATCAGTGGATTTTATATAGAAGGATGTTGGGGCTTTTTACTTTCTTTTATGCATCGATTCACCTTCTTTGCTATATAGGATTAGATTATCAATTTGCTTGGGTAGATATCAAAAATGACATTAGTAAACATCGGTATGTGCTGGTAGGCTTTTTAGGTTGGCTTTTATTATTACCCTTAGCTATTACTTCATCAGACAACATGATTAGAAAGCTTAAATCTAATTGGAAAAGATTACATCGTCTTATTTATCTCATAGCCATATTGGGTGTGCTTCACTTTGTGTGGCTTGTCAAAAAAGATGTCACGGAGCCCCTGATTTATGCCGCAATTATTTTGGTATTATTCTTGTTCAGATTGAATATATTTAAACTTAGAAGAATTTAACATTTCTGCTTAAATACAGCTATTTCGGTCCAACCAAAGTCGACCTCCTAAAGCTACTAAATCAGATTAATTTAGTGGAATAATTCATATTGTTGACATCGATAAAACTCAGGAATACGATTATTTCCTAAAAGTCAAAAAAGTCATTTTTTGAAGTTTAGCTATCTAAATTGACAGGAGTAAAATCATGAAAAAGATGTTTCTTTTAGTTTTTTTATTTTTTAGTTTAATTGGATTTGTGTCAGCTGAAGAAGAGGTAAAAGCTTTTCATCCGACTGATGCTCTCTTAATCGGTGGTAATGGTCCATTTAACCCAGGTGGAGAATACGGTAACCAACCTGAACCAGAAGTGAAAGGATTTCATCCAACTGATGCTTTATTAATCGGTGGTAATGGTCCATTTAATCCAGGTGCCGAGTACGAAGGTCAATAATAATTATTATTTTAAAAAATTTACAAAAGCCACTACAAAAAGTGGCTTTTTTTTATTCGAATATAGGGCCTAATAAATAGGTCAAAATAACTGAAGCTAAATGAATTAAACGAAACAAGCTTAAACTATAAAATGGGTCTACTAGGACTTATATTCACTTAAGCATATAAAGAATATGATGATTATCAGGCGTGATGGATTCTAACTTCACCCAATCCGTATTTTCTTTGTACCATAACTGTATATTAATTTTAGGGCCTAAAATTTGATATGAATCGGCATCTATATTTTCGTTTTTAACTTTGACAGATTTTTTACCCAAATATTTAATCAAAACTTCGGTATATTCTCCCGTCTGAACATTTAAAAGTTTCTTTTGCTTTAACATAATAGGGTTCCAATAGCTGAATGTCATTGGGCAATCGGCTACAAATGTTTCTTTAGTAGGCTCAATTAATTTAAAAGCATTAGCCTCAGTTTTTCCTAAGACTTTGTAATCTTCTCCACCATCTTGAGTTGAAGATTCAATAGCGTACAAACAATCCTTATTCCATATCTCTTGAGATATATGCTTATATTTATAAACTGGAATGGATAAAAGGGTTACTTTAAATTGTGCATGACTTGCAAGCTGTGAAAATTTACCTTCTTCTTTAAGTTGAAAAGTGTGCTCTCCAATTAATTTACCGTCCATAAGAACATCAAAATTCCAATCTTTTGCAAAGGATAGAATTGGAAGAAAAAGCAGAAAAGTAAATAATTTTTTAAGAGTGAAATATTTCATTAAAAAAATTAGCAAACCCCATTCCATGATTTTTCAAGTGATTGAGTCTCGCTATTTTTTCCGGGGAAATTATTAAAATACATATCAATTAAATATGGGATTGTCACAGTAAGCTTTGAACATGTGCCTTTACTTCTTAGACTGCCCTCATATATTTTATCGAGCTCTTTATCTTTAGATTTAGGCTTTGCTATATCAATATATATATGTCTTGTATACAAGGTGTATTTGTTTACATGAGTTTGATAGCCGCGGTATCCATACATAGGGAGTCCAGTATACATGCCCCAAGAATTCATGGAATAGCCTGTATAACCAATCATGCCAAAATCAGGTACTGTGTATGTTTCAGTCATCTCTTTTCCATTATCGTCTCCATAATCAAAAAAAAGAAGAAGTTCTGGTTTTTTTTGATGGTCAATAACTATAAAGCCCAACTTCTCTATGCGGTCTTTTAAAATTGCTGCATAATTTTTAAACTCTAATGAATTTTTTTGAGATTGATGCCAAGGTACAATAGCAATCGTTGATGGTTTAAAATCGCTTGGAATCTCATGAAATACAGTAAGCTCAGCTTTGAGTGTAGGATTTTTCTCTGAAAGATGCTGACAACCACTTAAACTCAAAATCGCAAATAAGCTGTATAGGATGTAAATTAATTTCATAGTGTTAGGACAAGATAATTTATTCTTTGTTCCTTATCTTAAAATAATCACATCATTTATATTCACTAAGGTTTTGAGTTTATTCCATGATGCCCTGAAGCATCCCAAATTTCTTTTGCAGCATCAAGATTAATAGCCATAATCAAAAATCCTACAATTAAATCTGGCCACATTGAAGGCCAAATAAAGCCTAATAAACCTGTGATAATAATCCCGATATTAGCTAAGGCATCATTTCGAGCAGAGAGAAAAGCAGCCTTTGTTAGATTGCCCTGATGATATCTAAACCGGGCTAAAATAAGAGCACAACTCATATTTACTAATAATGCGCCCAAGCCTGTAAGAGACAGTAATGAGGGCTCAGGAATTATAGGTAAATAAAATTTTTGAATTGCTGTATATAAAAAAGCTAAGGCAGGTACCACCAAAATAATAGCTAAACATTTTCCTAATCTTGCTTTATTTTGAACTGTCCAATTGACTGCAATAAAAATAAGGCTATTGACTGATGCATCTTCAAGAAAATCGACACTATCCGCAAATAAAGATGCTGAGCTTATTTCCCTTGCAACAAAAAATTCTACAAAAAAATAACTTAAATTAGCTAAAGCAACGAATAAAACGTACTTTCTAAATAAGTCCTCTTTATTATGCAAAAAAATATGCCTTAGAAAAGTCTATTTCACTTCAATCTGTATAGTTTTACTCAAAGCCTTTCCATATGAACGATGATAGCCATCTGCAAATTGAAGTGTCAGTTTATAGTTACCAGGGCTTAAATTAAGCTCAGTCTCTGTTTGACCTTTACCAAAATGTATATGATTTTGATCAGCAGGGATTGTGCTCCCTTGCTCAATAAAAGTTTGATTAATCAACAAATGATGATGTCCTGAATTCACTTTAAATTCTCCAGCCGGAGAAATATCCATACCTGTAATTTTAAATACGAGTTTAAAAGGACTTGTCACGATGTCGCCATTTTTTAGATTTAAGAAATCAACGGAAGGCTCTTGAAGAGGAACGTCATTTCTTGGATAAGAAAAAATATAGGTCGAAAACCAAAAGACAGATAACCCTAGAAATAGGAGTGTTTTTAATTTCATTTGCATTTAATTTGTATAATGTTTCATAAATAATACAATAAACCTATAAAAAATATATCTCATTTCAATGAAACATTTCTATCATTTTTTAGTGCTGATCTCACTTATTCAGCCTGTTCAATTAATGGCAGATTCAAAAAATAACACGCTAAAAATTGCAATTCTTTATGATGATGAATTTCTTCTTCATTACACTGGACCAAATCACCCAGAAAATTCTGATCGAATCTCACGTGCCATTAACTTCCTTAAAAAGGATTTCAAATTAAGATCAAATTTACTATGGCCTTCCTTTGGTTACGCACCAGAAGATGTTATAAACCTTGTGCATTCAAAAAACTATATTAATCTTGTCAAGTTAGAATCAGAAAGACTTGATGATACAACTGCAATACTGAGTACAGGGGATACTGTGATTTCAAAACAATCATATCAAGTAGCCAGAAAATCTGTGGGTGCAATGATGGAGGGTGTTGATCAAATAATGAAGGGTAAAGTCTTAAATGCATTTGCATTTACTAGGCCCCCTGGTCATCATGCTACCAAGGATAGAGGAATGGGATTTTGTATCTTTAATAATGTGGCAATTGCAGCTAAATATTTACAACAAAAATATAAAATCAAAAGAATCTTAATTGTTGATTTTGATGTGCACCACGGTAATGGAACGCAAGAGATTTTTTATAACGATAACTCTGTATTCTATTTTAGTATTCATCAGCATCCTTTTTATCCTGGCACTGGACGCCCCAGTGAGAAGGGGGTTGCTGATGGTTATGGATACACTTTAAATATTGATTTACCCAAAGGTGCAGGTGATAAAGAATTTATTGAAAGTCTAAAAAATCAATTAATACCAGCTATGGATTTATTCAAGCCTGAGTTTATTTTAGTATCTGCTGGATTTGATGCACATGAAAATGATTTGCTTGGACAATTAAATTATTCAGGTGAAGGGTATAAACATGCTACCGATATATTACTTAACATTGCAAAGCAATATTCGTCAGGTCGAATGATGTTTGTGTTAGAAGGTGGTTACGAATCTCAAAATATCCAAGAGTCTTCAGAAAAGGTTATAAACGCTTTAATCACTTATGCCAGTAATAAGTTATGAATATTATTTATCCTTTTAAAGGATATATCCTAAATAACAAAATTAATATCTCTTAAAAAATGGCAAGTATAGCCATCGGGATATTTCTGCAAGTATTTCTGATGATTATCCTCAGCTGGGAAAAAAGAGTTAAATGAATTAACTTCGGTTGTGATCTTATTTTTAAATACACCTGATGCATCAATCTTTTTTATTAAATCCTCAGCTAATAAAATTTGCTCATGACTGGTTCCAAATATGGCAGAACGATATTGAGTGCCCATGTCATTACCTTGTTGATTAAGGGTTGTAGGGTCGTGAATTTTAAAGAAGAATACCAGTAAATCAGTAAAGCTTAAGACATCTGAATTAAAATCTACCTTGACAGTTTCAGCATGCCCTGTGGTTCCTGTTGTCACTTCTCGGTAACACACATTTTTCACATGTCCACCAGAGAAACCAACACTTGTATTTACTACTCCAGGTATTCTATTTAAGAGATCCTCAAGACCCCAATAGCAGCCGCCAGCCAAATATACTGTTTCAATAGCCATATATCAAGCACAATCAGACTGCGATTCAAGCCATCTTTTGGTGCATGCTTTATCTTCATTTTTACAAGGGAATTGTTCATCAGGAATTAAAGCATTGATTGCCGCTTCTGTTGCTAGATCCTTAACTCCAAGATCTTTATTTTTATCTTCTTTTTCATTCATATCATCACCTTTTGGGTTCTAAAATTATTAACTTTTGATTAACGTTGATATGATTCGATGAAGTTTTATAAGTTCCAAGTATTAATTAAGCTGATTTGAAAAATAATGATTAACGTCCCTATGATTCATTTCATCATTTCTCACAGCCACAATGACGTCACTTAATCGTGCACTCTTTTTTAAATGCCAATAATCAATAGCTATTTTAGGTGCTGGAATATTTTCATACTTACCTAGCTGAACACCGTGCAAATATTCTGTATAGCTATAAACCGCTTCCTCTTCAAAATAACCAACTAAACGATGTGCTGTTTTGGATGAAATTAGGTAAAGTAAAAAGAATAAATTATAAAAAATGCCTTGTGCCAAGATAATTAAAAATCTCTCGAAGGTATTTGGTTTTGCAATTTCAATAAATGTCATTAAGTGCATACGCTCATTTTCAGCTTCATCTAACAGCGTCCTAATCCAACCATTATCATTTTGCATTTTTCTTAGAGATTTCAGATGTTGTAAAGTCCCACCCACCATCCCTGGCACACCAGCTACAGTTTCTAAAACCACGGCCCTATGTCCATAACGTCCAGCAAAGAAGGTGTCTGCAAAAAAACGGAGAAATTTAGTACAGCTCAGTGCAAAATAATCTGAAAAGCTAGAAGCTTTATGGTGTTTTGTTCTTTGTTTCATATTTTTATGATTAAATTGCTTAGGAGTAGTTCCAACAATAATATTCTAGAAATCAGGACTACTTTGGAGTCACACGCCAAACACGATTACCGACATCATCGGCAATAAGAAGGTTTCCTTTTTTATCAATAACTACTCCTACCGGCCTTCCATAAGCTTCATCTTCAACTACAAAATCTGTGACAATATCAATAGGAAGCCCATGAGGTTGATTATTATTAAAAGGTATAAAGACTACTTTATAACCGCTACGGGGTTTTCTATTCCACGACCCATGTTCACTTACAAATACCCCATTGTTATAAGGTGCAGTAAATTGTGATGCATTAGAAAAAACTAATCCTAGAGCTGCTACATGAGATCCTAATGCATAATCAGGTGATCGTAAGTTTAAGTTTTTTGGCATAATTTCTTTTACTCGAGGATCTCGATGATTTTTATAATATACATATGGCCATCCAAAAAAATCACCATCATCAACTGAAGTTAAATAATCAGGCACCAAATCATTACCTAATTCATCTCTTTCATTAACAACTGTCCATAATTGATTTGTTAAAGGTTGCCATGCAAGCCCATTAGGATTTCTGAGGCCTGATGCATACATTCTTTTTTGTCTTGTTTTAAGATCAACTTCTAGAATTGCAGCTCTATCTTGTTCTTGGCTTAAGCCATTTTCTCCAATATTACTATTAGATCCGATAGTCACAAAAAGTTTGGTACCATCAAGTGATGCAATAATATTTTTAGTCCAGTGATAATTAATATCACCCTCTGGTAAATCTACTATTTTTTCAGGAGGATATTTTTTTATATCAATTTTTGTATCCCCTAACTCATAATGGAAACGCATAACCGCATTAGTATTAGCAACATATAGATCGTTACCGATTAATGCCATACCAAAGGGTGAGTGTAATTCTGTTAAAAAATCGCTTGAATATTCTGCGATACCATCACTATTTTTATCTCGAAGAAGACTTATTTTATCTGGGCTATCAATCCCCGCCCCAGCGCGTTTCATAATATATTTTGCAACAAGGTCTTTTAAACTTGATGTTTTTTTAGGTGGTTGTTTATTAGATTGTGCAACTAATACATCCCCATTAGGCAAGACATATAACCAGCGAGGATGTATTAATTCTTTTGAATAAAGATTGATATTAAAACCCTCTTTTACATGAGGCATTCGACCCTGAGGCCATTGTGAGGCTTTTGCAATAATGACCGTTGGAATTATTGATGGACTTGGTTCAGGTAATTGCGGATTTTTTCCTACACTTGAAATGGGTAAATCTGCGGAAGGTATTGTTTGACAGGAATAAAGAATAACTATTAAAAAAATGGAAATAATTTTTTTCATCAGTGTATCTTACTAGCTTTTTGATTCTTTATTCACGCACTCTTTTTTTCTTCTCTGCTTTTAACACTCCCAAACCTTCTTCAATCTTAATAAATACTGTAGTTATCGCATTTTGGGAGATTAGCTAAAAGGTTCAAGCAGATGATAATTAAAAGGTGTATCTAACAGAATTGATCAAATAAAAAAAACCACTATTTTATAGTGGCTTTTTTACGCTCTGATTTACTATTTCTTTTTACTAAAAAATAAATACTTAATAAAAGAAGCAATTCCTAAGACTAAAAACGTTGTCATTAGTAAACACATAATTACCATATGCCAACAATGCCCTTCACCCATCATATGTTCCATACTATTTCTCCTTTATAAAATTAACTTATTAACCACGGTGCTACAAAAGCCATAAAGCCACCTATTAAAAATACTGTCACTGAAAAATAATAAACTCGTAATGAGTTTACTCTAGTTTTATGACAAAGTTCTGCTAAGGCTTTATCACTTGGACAAGGTAAAGATCTCGCTTTCCATTGCAGAAAACCAGATATAGATAACATCACCCCTGCAAATATAAATACACCCAATTTATGCTCTGAAAACCAGACAATCTGCGGCACAGAACTCACGAGTGAAACCATCACAGCACCAGCACCTAAACCTACGAGTAACGCTGGTAAGGCACAACAAATGAGTGTGCCGCCAGATGTAAATAAACTTAAGTAAGACAAGTGTTTTGTTTTGACTAAGTTAGGATGTAAGTGATGTTTTGTCATCATTTATCCATACCTGACTTGATATGCTCAATAGGATGATCACTCACTTCAATGTTTTTAACTTCATACCCTGCATCTTTGATGATTTTTTTAATCGTGTCTTGCGATATAGTTAAACCATCTTTTGCTTCAACCACTACAAGATGATTTTTTAATTCCACATATACCCCTTTAGTTTCAGGTAATGCTTTCATCTTCTTTTCTATACCTTGTGCACAAAAAGAACATACCATCCCATTGACTGTCACTTTATAAGATGGTGTCGCAAAACTTGTTAAAGATAATCCTAAACCTACTACTAACAATAAATGTTTCATATAAAACTCCTTAAAATGTATACATAAGATTTAAACGAGGTTGGCCGCTATTATTCACGCCACCCTCTACAAATATATTTTTATTAATCAGTCTTAGCATCGGTATCACTTCAATCTTGTCTGAGATTTGATTGGTATATTTTGTCTCTAAAATAAACCACGGCTGAGTTTGATCGTAATCAGCTTCGTAAAAAGAGAAGCCTGCACGAATTGATGTTGTGTCGTGATTTAGGTTAGTGGCGCGATAAAATTTATGAGTTGTAGCAAAGTAAATACGTCTCGTTTCATAATCAAACTGAAAACCTGGTGAAGTTATAAAGCTATTAGTATTAGCTTCAACACCATCAGCAATATGACCTTGTCGTATTTGACCTAAGCCCATAAAAAGCCAAAGATTACTCTGAGCATCTGTTAGGTTCCAACGAGATAATAGACGTGTGTAATTAACCGTATTAACCACGCGTTTATCTTTGTGATCATCTGAGCGAAACTCCAAATGATTTAATCCCAAAGCATCACGTGATGTGATGGCGTAATTAAACCCCACTTCTCGCCAATTCTGATTGAAGTCAAACATCGTCATGACGGAACCCTCAAAACCCATGGGCGCTGCCAATGCTAGATGACTTGATAGTAAGATTAAGGGAATAACCCATAATCTATAGTTAAAAATAAACATAGATTTCCTTAAATAATAAAAATAAGGCTTAAAAAAGCCCAAATTATTTTTTATGAAAATCTAATGGGTGGTCTTTGAATATGAGGAAGAATTACAGAATCGTAATGATAAGAATAATGAGTATAGCTATTAATATTATCTTGTCTTAATACTAAATCAATATTGTGAGTCATAGCTGACATACCAACTTGCGCACAAAAAGATAAACAGTGATGGGAGGTATTGTATTTTTGAGGTTCTGACGACTGTTTGTGTTCTTTAGTTTGATGGCAATGACCGACCTTCTTATCCGCAACCATAGAAGTTTTATGGTTATCTTGACAAGCAAGTTGGAAGCTAGCTGCAATACCCTGAAGTGGCATCACAAATAGCAAACACAAAATTAGATATTTCTTAATAAATTTCACATACTTAGGATACGCCCCTGCAAGTAAAAGTTCAACCAAATGACATGTCCAAAATGAGCCTAGTTAGCTTACACATCCCTTTTTATCCTTTTCAGGTTTTGAAGAAGTAAATGCTCGTATCTTAAATAAAAGTTTTAACATATTCTGCTATTGCATGGCCAAAGATTAAATGCTGATCAAGATCAAAATGAACACCATCGACTAGACTAGAAGTAGTAACTTTACCAGCATCAAAAAAATCACATTTTTCTTCTTTACATAATTGCTCGTATACTGCTGCGAGCCCTAGACATTTTTTATCGCCATCTATAAATTTTATTGCAATATCACCTTTTGGTTCTAATATAGGTGGAGGGGCTATGACAAGTATTTTTGGAATGTGCATTCCTGGTTCGAGATTAGTGTGGCGAATTTCATCGATCAATGCTTTCATACCTTTTGCAGCATCTTTAGCAGTATGTGCATGATTAACCTGAAAATCATTGGTACCTAACATCAAGATAACTAATTCAAGCGGAGAATTAACTTCAATGCGTTCTGATAACCCAATCAGGCCATTGCGACCAGGTCTAATAGGGTCATGGTACATAGTGCGTCTACCATTTAGACAATCTTCAATTACACGAACATCTTTCCCTACTTTATTAAGATTATTTTCGAGAATACCAGGCCATCTTTGATGAAAAGGAAAGCGATTTCGAGACATAGGAATAATTCCCCATGAAATAGAATCAGCATAAACAAGGATATGTTTCATCAAAATAATTATATTGCAGATAATCTTTTGCAACATACCTTTATGTTAAGCCCTGGCAAAATCCAGAAACCTTGTGCCTCTCCATTAATGACAAATGCTGTAAGATATTCACTTATTTAAAATTTCAAGCTCTAGATATAGAGATTAAGGGGTAAAACTATGAGAAAACTAGTCATAATTTTTATTCTTTTTATTGTATTTTTCTCGCTGATTTATTTATTTTTTAATTCCTATTTATCAAATTCAAATCTAACCTCATCCTCAAAGAAAACTTTTCTTGAAGATAAAGGTAACTTTTGTTTGGGTGTTGCTGAAAAAGCTGTAGCAAATCGACAAGCTATTGTTGAATTTCAAAAATATGAAATACTCGGGGACAAGGCAAGCATCATGCGCAACTGTATGGAAGAAAATGGATTTGAAGAAAACCCAGCATGGCTCAGTGAAAATAAAAAAATCATTCAAAACAGAATAAGAGACTCACAAATATCCGAAGATGAAGCAATCGAAAATCTTAAAAGAGAAGCTATTTATATTTTTAGAACTTCAGACAATAAAACTCTTTTTTGGCGACTTAAATCTAGCTCAAAGGGTCAAGCAGCGGATACTCAGAGGACGTTATCTAAGAGTTATTGATCAAATAAAAAAGCCACTGCTATGAGTGGCTTTTTTTAAGCATGCTTAGATTAAGCAGCTTTCACTTCTTTTTCTTTTACTTCAATTTTAGGCTGCGTGAATTGATGTAATGATGAAATTTCAATCTTCTTTGGTTTTTGAGATTCGGGAATAATATTCTCTAAACCAATTCTTAGAATGCCATCTTTATATTCGGCACCTTTGACTTCTATGGTATCGACTAGGCGAATCATTTTAGTAAATGATCTTGTACCAATGCCTTTATATAAGTAATTCACTTCGCTATCGTCGTCTTTTTTGGAGCCAGTGACTTCTAAAATACCTTCATTAACAGTGACATCAATCTCATCTTGATTGAATCCAGCCACAGCTAACTCAACGACATATCGAGCTTCATCTAATTTAATAATATTATGGGGTGGAAACTTCTCATTGCTAGACTCAAAGCTACCATCCAGCATACTTTCTAGATCTCTAAACATTCTCTCAAATCCAAGTGTGGTTGGATAAAGTTGACCAAATGAAACTTTCATAAAATTCTCCTTCTTAAAATAAGCAAGTTAAACAAACTCTACCCATTAGGCATAGAGTAGTTCGTTATGAACTTGACGGAAAAATGGGGATGCTTGTAAAAAATTTCAAGGGTTTACTATAGGAACTTTTTTTTAATCAATTTGTCTTGAAAAACTTTAAATAATCCCTATATAAATTTTTTAACATCAACTCAGAAGGAGGAAATTAAGTAATGAAAAAGTTAGTAGGATTAACATACGGATTAGCAGCGATTGCAGCTATATCAGCCACTGTTGCTTCTGCAAACTATATTGTTGGTAAAAGTAAGATTCAAGAATTAGAGCGTGCCGCTCGATTACAGAATCTTGCTGTTATTGCAGTTAAAAATAATGACTATAGCTTAGCTTGTAAAGCTCAAAATGAAGCTGAAGACGCTTTGGTGAAAGCTAATATTAAAGCGCGTGATGTGGTTGGTATGCTTTACCAATCAAGTAATGATCTTTGCAAGAAAGCGAATAAAGTTATAGCTCAAAATTAAATTGTAATAATTTCTTAACAATTTTAATTTACTATAATTCTTGTAGCCGATCCTAAAAGGCTACATCCTTAAATTGCGTTTGATAAACCCACTAAATCTTCATTGCTTTGGTGGGTTTATTTTTTTCAAATTTAATTGAGGTTTAAAATCTCCGGATTCCGGATATTTTGTAGTGCGCCCTATTCCATCCATATCAAAATCCGCACAACTCACCCGCCTCACATCCACGAAAATACAGCATAAGCATCAACACCTACATGATTTATAAAACTTATCACATAATTAAAAACAATTCATTGGATTTATCTAAGACTTATTCCTAAAATACACTTCGTTAGATTAATAAATCGGAGTCAATGATGTATTCAAAAGAAAGAATGAGAATAAAAAGCCAATTCATTGTGGATCTTTTTATAGACTCAATGATCAAAATAGCAAAAAAATGATTAGACAAATGAATGTAAGGAGAAATTAAATGACTGAAATCAAAAATGGTATTGTGAATACAATAGGTAAATTTATCGATGGTAATAGCTTAGGTTTAGCTGTGATTTATACAATAGGTCATATACTGATTGCTATGACATGTATTCGTTTTATTACTGGTGCGAGCATGGACTTAGCTGCGATTGATGCTATTGTAGAACCTATGATTAATGGCGTGTGGTTTTATTTTCTTCATAAATTTTATAAACATGTAAATCAAAAGCAGCAAAAAGAAAGCATGGTTGAATATGGCATCTAAAATGAATATTAATATTGGTATTAATGAAAAAGATCGTGCAAAGATTGCGGAAGGTTTATCTAAATTACTAGCAGATACCTTCACACTCTATATCACCACACATAATTTTCATTGGAATGTGACGGGTCCTATGTTTAATACCTTACATACGATGTTTATGGAGCAATACACGGAACTATGGAATGCAGTAGATCCTATTGCTGAAAGAATAAGGGCGTTAGGTCATACAGCACCAGGCTCATATCATGACTTTGTAAAATTAAGCTCACTTAAAGACGCGCCTTCTAAAGCGCCTAAAGCAGAGACTATGATTAAAACTTTAGTGGAAGGCCATGAAGCCGTTGCTAGAACTGCACGTAGTATTTTTGCAGTGGTTGATAAAGCGAGTGACGAACCATCAGCAGACCTATTAACACAGCGTATTGATATCCATGAAAAAACAGCGTGGATGTTAAGAAGTTTATTAGAAAAATAATTTAGGTTATTTGCTTAATCGCCACACTCCAGCAATATATGCCTTTTCAAAGAGTCGTTTCAAAAGGACTCTTTGAAATATTGTCGAAAGTTTTAGAGCTTTTCTTACACACCCCTATTCCACCGCTGCCAAAATCCCCTGCCCTGAGCCCTCTACAACCCCCACAAATACTGTAAAATATCACTTTCTGGGGGATTAGCTCAAAAGGTCAAGCAGCGGATACTCAGAAGACGTTATCTGAGAGTTATTGATCGAAAAATCAGAATTTAATTAAAATATCTTTTCTTAATTAATAAAGCTACAGAAACCAATCCCACCATAATAGGCACTTCAATAAGTGGTCCAATCACAGCAGCAAATGCAGCTCCTGAATTAATTCCAAATACGGCAATCGCAACTGCAATTGCTAATTCAAAATTGTTACTTGCAGCAGTGAAAGATAAAGTGCAACAACGTTTGTAATCAATATGCATTTTGCTGGTAATAAAGAATGTAATTAAAAACATTGTTACAAAATACAAAAGCAAAGGTATGGCAATGGTTACAACATCCATAGGTAATTGTAGTATTAATTTACCTTTAAGACTAAACATCACAACAATGGTGAATAAAAGCGCAATTAAAGTGAGTTTGCTGATCTTGGGAATAAAAGTATTTTGATACCAGCTTTTTGAAAATACTTTTAACATCATATATCTCGTCATAAAACCCGCAATGCAAGGAATGCCTAAATAGATGAATACCGTTTTAGCTATATCGCTCATAGAGATATCAACGACTGAACCTTTAAAACCAAAATAAGGTGGTAATACACTTAAGAAAAAATAAGCATAAAAACTAAAAAACAAAACTTGAAATATGGCATTAAACGCTACCAATCCTGCCGCGTATTCTGTTGAACCTTTCGCAATATCATTCCATACAATCACCATCGCAATACAAGGGGCAATACCAATCAAAATAAGTCCTGCTAAGTATTCAGGTTGATGTGGCACAAAAGTGATTGCCAATAAAAACATTAATGTAGGCGCTATCACCCAATTTAATAACATCGCTAAACCAAAAATACGCTTATCCTTAAATACATCTTTAAGTTCTTCGTATTTCACTTTAGCGAAAGGTGGATACATCATTAATATCAAACCGATCGCAATAGGAATATTGGTAGTACCACTTTGAAATTGATTAATGAAGAGCTCAGCTTGGGGATAGAAATATCCAATGCCGATACCGACTGCCATCGCAGTAAATATCCATAAGGTTAAATAGCGATCTAGAAATGAGAGTTTTTGTGTGATCTGACTCATAAGGCATCAAGGTTTTTTAATGCGTTTTGTAAAGCTGATGGTTCCATATCTTCTAATGGTAGTGAAAGTAACTTATCCAATTTATGATGTAGTCCATCTAGTACTTCAACAAATACTTTTTTCTTTTCTTCATAAGTGCCTTCAACAGCTGCAGGATCAGGAAAACCCCAATGTGCTTGTGTAGGATGTCCTATCCATACAGGACAAACTTCACCTTTAGCGTTATCACATACGGTAATAATAAAATCCATTTGAGGAGCATTAGGATTTGCAAATTCATCCCAGCTTTTTGATCTTAATTTCTCTTTTGGATAACCCATTTCTAAAGCAAGTTCTTCAGCAATAGGATTAACCTTGCCATTAGGATGGGATCCTGCGGAATAGCCAATTAATCTTCCATGACTTAAGGTTGTCGCAAGTGCTTCAGCAAGAATACTTCGCGCAGAATTACCTGTGCAGAGAAATAGAACATTAAATGTTTTCATATTTCTATTATATGAATCTTTTATGACATTTTAATGTCGCTATAATGATATTTAATTGATTTATTAGGCTTGCCAAATGTCAGATTGTTGTGAAAATAAAAGCTGTGCTGTTGAAGCTATGAAAGTGAATCAATCTAAAACACTTAAGATGGTTTTAGCAATCAATATCTTTTTGTTTGTGGTTGTATTTACATCAGGTTTAATCGCACAATCCACTGGACTAATGTCAGAGAGCTTAGATGACTTAGGTGATGCTATTACTTATGCGTTAAGTTTATTTGTTATCTATAAAAGCAATCAGGCTAAAGCTCGTGTGGCTTTATTTAAGGGCTTATTAATTCTAATAGGTGCGCTCTTTGTGTTATCTCAAGTCATTCAACACATCATCGATCACACAACACCTATTTTTGAGATCATGAGTGCAGTAGGTGTCATAGCATTATTAGGTAATTTAACTTGCTTATATCTACTGACAAAACATAAAGATCAAGATATTAATATGTCATCTGTGTGGGAATGCTCAAGAAATGATATTGCAAATAATATTGCTGTGATCATAGCCTCTTTTATTGTGTGGTTCACTCAAAATGGATGGGCAGATATCTTAGTAGGATTAGCGTTATCCATCTTTTTGCTACGTTCATCCTACAAAGTTATTAGCTCGGCTGTGAAGGAAATTTGAGTTAAAAAAACACCTTTTGCTTACACACCCCTATTCCACCCCCGCCACTTTTGACACATCCAAACCTTCTGCCTCGCCCACAAATACTGTAAAATATCACTTTCTGGGGGATTAGCTCAGTTGGTAGAGCAGCGGACTCTTAATCCGTTTGTCGCGAGTTCGACCCTCGCATCCCCCACCAATTTAAATCATCTTTTCTGGTGGTATTTTTTCAATTGGTACAATGTTCTGAGTTGGAATTTCAGCAGAATGCCTTTTCTCACCAAACACAATAATTCCAATAATTACAATTGCTGCAAATATAAGAAATCTGTGTTCTTTTAAGGATTCAAATATTGGGGGCGGCTCTCCTTCCTCTTCTTTGCTTGAATAGTAAGTTTGAGACTCATATATATTCTGATTCGCAAAATTAGGTTGTAGTGATTCATCATATTTTTGTCTTAATTCTGGATTCAATAAAACTTCATGGGCAATATTAATTTCTTTCATCCTATCTTCTGCATATTTCTGATTTTCAGGATGTTTATCTGGATGATATTTGGAGGCTAGTGCATGGTAGGCCTTCTTAATTTCAGCTGACGATGCAGTTTTTTTAACCTTGAGAACTTCGTAATAATTTTGCATGCAAATATATTACAATGGCTTATAGCAATATAACCTTATTAATTAGAGGATATCCATGGCAACAGCTGTCATTATTAAACACCCAA
>Ga0255156_1000039_pt1 | contig 66446 bp, 105 predicted proteins | sample Atl_Atlam_RepA_8_FD_186026 | JGI IMG/M metagenome (GOLD analysis project Ga0255156, IMG submission 186026) | Freshwater microbial communities from Altamaha River, Georgia, United States - Atl_Atlam_RepA_8h | ecosystem: Environmental > Aquatic > Freshwater > River | place: USA: Georgia... | reverse complement strand
CCTTGTTCTCTAGTGGGGTCAGCGGGCGCGGGCGTAATTGAAGAATTGACATGCCTTATGTAAGGGGACCTGGAGGCGTAAACGTTCCGGTGTATTTTGCATAACCCTTATAAACAGCAAGATCTTGGATGTATCCAGTGACTGGCCTATTGGTTGATCCAGTTAAACGCCCAATTCCCATGGCGAGAGAACTGCTGCCGACGTTATTATTGGAAGAGCTGACAGTTGTGGTGCTTAAAAGCTGACCGTCTCTAAATATCAAAAATGACGTGCCACTGCGGACAAACGCAAGGTGCTGCCATTGGTTGACCACCATTGGCCCGCTCACTGAGTTTTGATTCGGGTAATTAGTAACAATGCCGCCCGAGCCGTCGTCGGCAAAAGTGATTGTTCCATCGGCCCTGGAAAAGTTATATGAATTGCCAATAATCAAGCCAAGCGCAAGTTTTCCCCCCAGAGCACCAAAGATATCATAAGCGTTTGTGGTTGGGTAAATCCACAATTCCATCGTAAAATCATTAGCTGCAAAAAGAAAATCGTTTGAAGCGGCGACAGACAGCCAGTTTCCATTGGAGAAATAGGCGCTAGCACCATAATACTTTGACTGAGTCGATGAAATCGTGACAGTACCGTTCATGGTGACTGTCTTTGGAATGGGGGAATGGTCTGCAGTTGCCGATGTCTTGAATGGCATCAAAAGAACCGTATTCAGATTTAGATAGCCATTTGCTGTAAATGTATGTGTTGTGTACCCGCCAGATTGAGTGATCGTCCCGCCTGTATAGCGCGGTGTGCCTTGATAGCGAATAATAACAACACCTTGCAAGCCGTTGTTCGCGCCGCTGGCCCCGCCATTGCCATAGCTTCCTCTAAAAGAACTGCCGCTATTTCCTGGAGTAGCACCAGAACCTGCGTAAAGCGTGCCGGTTAGTGTTTGCAGCGTGTTGATATACCCAGAACCGCCACCACCGGCTGAGCCAGGGTTTGCTCCAGAGCCAGCACCGCCGCCCCAATAACCGCCGCCTCCACCGCCGCCGCCTCCACCGTCTCCCGATGTTCCGCAATCGCCTCCTTTCAGCGCAGTGCCAACACCCGAATGCGAAGAGGTGCCACCTGCACTTTGCGTTCCGCCTCCGCCACCAGCAGCAGCTCCGCTGCCTCCTGCGGCACCTGTAGATCCACCACCAGCGCCACCGGCAGCACCTTCATAAGCGCCACCACCACCACCACCGGCAATAACAAGCGCGGCATTTTGGGTTGCTGCAGCGCCAATAAAAATCCCTGAATATCCGCCGCCTTGGCCGCCATAGCCACTTGTGCCAGCTAATCCACCGCCGCCGGACACGGTGCCGCCCGTGCCTGCATTGGGTGCCATTGTTAAACCGCCGCCACCGACAATGACGTTGTAAACCTGAGATGGGCTTATTACAGCAGTTGCGTAAACCGCACCACCGCCTCCGCCAGCACCTGATCCACCTGCATAGCCGCTCCCACCGCCACCGCCCCAGGCGTAGATCTCGACAAGGTTAGGGTCGGTAGCTGCGCCTGCAAGAAGAAGAGATATTGCGCTTCCTGGGATAGTCATTTTGCTGCCTCCTGTGTATTACAAAGGTTTTGCCACAAGTCACTGTCACTACTGTTGAACCGCAGTGAACGTGAGATACTATAACCAGTAGGCGCTGCATCGGCAGCAAGCAGTAAAGAATTAATATTTCCTGGAATCATTAGTTTTCTCCTACTTCACATCATTAACCATGCGAGCGCTAATTCTAGAAGCACTTTCGACGTAATAAACAACCACGTCAACTCCCGATGCCGTTGTAGTGGCAGTTGGAGCTGTCCCGCCAGGGAATTTCCATCCAGAGAAGGAAACCAGGCGACTTCCTGTGCCATCTTGCGTTAGCACTAAAGCCCCGCTTTGGCCCGCAGTCATTCCAGACGGCAATGCATAAGTAGTGGTTCCACTCAATGTGGCAGCAAAATTATTGCCCAATGCTAAATTAAGCGTTACAGTTCCGCTTCCAGCAACGCTAACAACTGAACCCCGCTGAGCCGCAGTAAAGCTTTGCGCACTCGCTAGTTGTGCATATCCGCTAATAGTTTGTCCAGAGGCAAATGTAATTGCTCCTGTCATTGTGCCACCAGATGATGGTAGCGCTGCATTTGCTAGATCATAAGCAGTCTTAACTGAATTCGGAGTGGCGGCAGTAGACGTGCTTGTGCTGCTAGTTGAATCCACTAACACAACAACGCCACTCGTCGTCGTGCTTGCTGCTTGAATTTTTGCTCCGTCAATAGCCGCAGTTGGACTGATTTTGGCGTTAGTAATAGTGCCACTAGCAATCATGACACCACTAATTGTGGCCGTATCTCCGGTGGTAATTAATGTGCCACTAAGGTTTGGTAATAATATTGTATTGTCGGCGGTTGGATCTACAGCATTGAGTAAAGTCTCAAAAGCATTATCAGTAGTGCCTTCAAAAGCAATGCCACTACTTGTATTGCTAAGGGTAATTACTCCCGTAACTGTCCCGCCGCTTACGGCAAGCTTTTCATTATCTAATTCATCCAATGCCGCTTGTACATTTGTTGCAGCAATGTTTCCAGCGGGCGTATAGGAAACTTGGTTTGCTGTTACGTTAGTAAGAGTTTGACTAACGTCAATTTCAGTCCATGCGCTTCCATTGGAAAGAATAATATCTGGAGGTGCAAGCGCTACATTTGGTGCATTACCAGTGCCAGTGCCTGCTTCCGAAACAACAAGATAATATCTATTATTTGCAGTGGCGGCAGCAGGCAGTGCTTGTCCAACTACTAAGCCAACAGCAGAACCATCGCTGGTCACAGAAGCAACTAAATTGGTACCTGCATCGTATGTACCGGCGAATACAATTTCACCAACTGAAATACCAATCGGCTGCCAAACGTTGCCGTCCCAAATATAAATATCTCGTGAAAGGCTATTAAAATAAAGCTGGCCAATATATTCTGCAGTGGGTTGATTATCACCGAATTGCGCCGTAGACCTATCGGCCAGTTTGGCGCCCACAATACTTTGAGCAGCTATGCGCGCATTGTCAAGGGTGCCAGTCGTTATCTTGCTGGCATCAAGATTTGGAATATCTGCTGCAATTAATGGGATGGCATTTGTAATGTGCCCTTCAGTATCAAATGTAATGCCGTTTACCACTCCAGATGCAATGGAGTTGGAATGGCCAATAGTTCCCACACCATCCACATCAAGGCCAGTACCGGGCTGAACCGCTCCAGTAATTCCAGATTGAGCAATGGGGAGATCCGCTCCAACAACAGCCCTGGTATGAGTAATCAAGCCATATTCATTAACTGCAACGCCTAAAAAGCCAGAAGCAGTGGAAATAAAATTGTCAATGGCAACAGTGTTGCCACTTAGCGTCAGGCCATTTCCATTGATAATGACAGCTCCCGCTTGGGCCGTGGTAGCAATGGGAAGATCGGAAGATTCAATAGGGCGATAATATACTGATCCTCCAGCTCCAGTCGGCCCAGCTAGGAATTGAGAGCCGGAAGTAGTGGCAGATAAATAACCACTAATGACGGCATTTCCGCTAGTTGTAATAGAAGCAATATTTACAATGCCAGATGCTACACCACTAACAGAAGCAATAGATCCAGCCGCTTTAATAGGAGACCAAGATGATCCATCCCATGCATAAATAAAATCATCTCCAGTTGTAGTAGCAAATTGCCCTAAAAATTCACCAGACGCTGGCAGAGCGCTGTCTACTACATTGACGCTATTGTCTGCCAATAATTGAGCAGTAATTGAATTAAACGCAATATTACCAGACGAAACTGTGCCGCTTGCTAAAGATGTTCCACTAATAGTAACGCTACTAAAATTAACAGCACTTCCAGAAATGGTACTGCCAGAAAGAAAAATTACGCTTCTATTAATTAATGAAGTGGCCTTGATTTTTCGCGTTTCTCCAGTGCCAAGATTAACAACAGCCAACACATCATCGCTTGCCAAATCAGCGGCAGCAAGTTCTGTAAGTTGAGAAATTTTAAGGTCGGCCATAATTCAGCGCTGCTTTTTACGCTATGCCTCACTCTAGCAAGAGGCGGCCAGCAACTAAACCATCTAACAAAAGATCATCTCCATTTTCCTGCAAGATAACATCCAATGGAATAGTACGAGCAAGTAATTTAATTGGTCCCGTTGTAATAAAATCTATTCCAACTTCTATCAATGCATCTGGCGACACTTGCACCCCCGCTTGCGTAACCACTCCAGAAATGTCATACCAAAGCGCGTCGTCAGTGCCGTCTGGATTTAAGCCTCCAGCTCCAGGAGTTTTAAGGAACAATTGAGCCTTAAACTGAGCCCCAATTTCAGTACGCAAAGCTAGCTGTAGAAAATAATTGGAAATATCAATTCCGGTTTCTCCAACTTCTTCTCTGTAATTCCATTGAGCATTAATTCGCCCACTTCCAGACATCAAACTCGACCATTGACTCCTGAATTGATCCATTAATACAGTCGTATCAACATTCTCCCTGGTTGTATTTAATTCCCAAGAAATAGCCCTGCCTAGTATGCGCGGGATATTATTTGCAAGCTCTAGTTCTACATTGTCAATATCATTAGCAAGTGTTTCCAATGGAATAGACGTACCAGTATCTCCAGCCAGACTTGCCTCAAAACTTGAATAAAGGCGTATTCCACCTAGGTCATCAACATTAACAAACCATTTTCCAGAGCCATGCTGATTGCCATCTGACCAGCCACTAGCCGATACAAAAGATAATAATGTGCGATTTCCTGCGGCGTTTATTGGCCCGCGAAATTCTATCTCATCGCCATTATTAAAAGGGCATAATAAATCCACTCCGTTCTCTTGACCAAAATCCAATTGAAGCCGATCTAAATCGGCATTGACATGATTAGCCAATACATTGGTGACAATCTTTGACTGCCCAGTGCGCTGCAGTTCAATTCGCCCTCGATGTCCAAGATAAACACTCATGATTACAATGCAACACCAGCAGGTGCTTGAGCCGTAGGATCGGCAAGGTCTCCCGTTGCCTGGAAATTAATATCTGCTGATACGATTTCTCCCACAGAACTTCCAATGGCTAATGATGTAATAAATGCTTCTAAAACTACTTCTCGCACAGTGTTACCGTCCGCTATTTGTAGCCGCAAAGTAGCAGTTGCTAGTGATGCGTTTCGCCTTAATAATCTGCCAAAAATGCCATCAGTTTCAAAGGCGCCAGCAGCATCTTTGTAATATAAAATTGTGGCACTACCAGTATAAGTAGGAAGATTGGCTACAAAACTTTTATTGGCATCATTTAATGCAGTGGTTTCCAAAAGGTCCAAGTCTGCGTTCATGGACCATGATGTAACCTTGGCGATGGTAGAACCACCGACCACCATTTTCCCATTTCGTCCAGTGAAATAAGTCATAGCACAGTCACCTACTAATTAGTCTAATTGTTCCAACGTGTCTTATTGAACAAACACGCTAATTAAGACCACCTGCACAGTGCTAACACCTCTTTTTACATTGGTAATAGTGGGAGGCTCTTTATATCTCCAAACGTTGGCAGTGGGTCCAATATAGGTGCCAGAGTCACTTGTCCACCCAGCAAATGTATTGCCTGGAAGTCGAAATGTATCAAACCCTCCCTTTGTATCATCATATTTCTCTCTAAATTGATTTGCCACGCTGTCTGGTAAGTTTTCGTAGGTAAGTTCAAGCTCTAAATTATTTCGCCTATTGCCATAAAGACGCCGAATTTCAGCTCCATTATTGAGACGGAAAGTTTTAAGCGGCCATGGACCAAGATTTAGTGATCGAGAAGTGGGCGTGATGTCTGGAAGACTCATGATTAGTTTGCTTCGACGGTGAAACCAATTTGTCCACCGCGTACCACCTCATATGCAATTTTACTGTAATCTGTGCCGCCATAAAGAGGAAAATAACTGGCAGTAATCATTACCATTCCATCTTCATCTAACTGAAGAGATTCAACCGTGTACACTTCTTCCCTATTAATGTCTTTGCGAAGACAGAACATGGCATTGCGCTGATTAAAAGCCATTCCATCCTTTACCAAAATAGTTGTATCCTGCACATCTTGATTTGTCCTGTCCCATAAAAACACCGGGTGGTTTCCATCTGGAATTGGCTCAAAAGAAACAATGGTGCCACCAGCAAAGTTACCTTTGCGCGGATCATTTGCATTGTCATCTTGATCGTCTAAGATGACGCCATTATTTGCATCGGGATCAAAAATATTACTTTGCGTTACAACGCGAATGTAATCGCCTGGAGCCAATGCAATGCCATATGGCACAGCCTTGAAGCTAATAGTATGCGTAATATTTCTGCGTGAACTCAACAAATACTTGGCTGCCTGCTCTGCATGGATGCGTGAAGTAATGTGAGTGAAATCAAATTGCTCAATAGGAGCATCAGCTTGGTCGTTGTAGTAGACGACAATATTTTTTTCTTCCGGGAATTGATTCGTCTTTTCTTGCCTATAACGAATGGACGCCTTGAATGGTTTTCTGTCGTCAGCAGAAATGTGCTGCAGCTCAAAGGAGTCTTCAATAATATTGCCATCAGTAAACATTGCACGAATTGGCACGCTTACCAATGGTTCAATAGATCCAGTGCGCTGAGCGGGTAATGCCGGAGTAATAGCAATCTTCCCATTGCGAGTGGACAATGTGCATAGTAATGATGGGACGATGGAAGCAATAAAATCCCTAAGATTTTTAGGCTCCGTAATTACATCGTCGTAATACAAATAATTACTTTCAAGAAATTTTGCGGTTTCTTGAAAACTCTCTACATCAACCACTGAATCACCAACTAATCCTCCCATGCCAGCTTGCTTGTTGGTCAGCAAATAATACACAAGATCCGTAAATATATTCGACGGACCAACCGCGTAAGGCTTTCCAGTGCTCCTTACAAGCTCCACTTGAATGCCATTCTTTTGATATAAATGAAGCTGCTCCAACTGGCTCATGTTGCGTCCGCTGCGAATGCGAAGACCGGCCATTGCGCATCCTTCATAAGTGGGAATATTTGTTGGCGTAAGGCTTTCATTTACATATACCACTTCATGCTCCGGGCCATTGTCGCAACTCCTGCTAATTAAATCTCCATAGTGCGAAACTTCAGCGATGGCAGAATTACCTTCAAAAATACGTTCGTACTGCCCAGGTGCCACGGTTGCATTAGGCAGCTTTCCAGAGATGCCACGAGTAACTTCAAAATGAAAAACAACAGAATCAATAGGATTGATTAGTGATTTTGTAATCGTAAATACGTCTCCCTTGCTCCACTTAAAATTATTATCAGATGTGACATTAATTGGCCGAATATCAACAATGCGCCAAAACAAATCTCTGTCACCTGACGCAGTTCCTTTATACACTTGAATGTCCATTTTTAATGACATTTCCTTGGAGAGGCCACTCTTAGAAAGGGCAACACTAAACAAGTTTGCTTCTGGATTTGTGAAAGTGTAAATACTGCCCTCGCCAATGCCTCCCCATGGGATATCGGGAAATCCCTGTTCAGAAGCATTTGGATCGGCGTCCTTATTAATAGCCTTGCTAATTGCGTTGCTTAATTGGTTTGGAGATGCCGTACTTCCGTTGCTAAGCAATGTTGCGCGAACAAATTTTACGCCAATTTCGGTATCCGTATAATACTGAGCATCCTTATCAATATTTGTATTAATCAATTCATCATTAGTAGCAAAGCTGCTTATTTGATCCTTTGTTCCCTTGGTATAAACAGTGAAGGGACCATAAGGCGTCTGCTTTGTTTCTTGAGGCAAGAATGACGCCTCGGCGTTAAGCCTGAAACAATATTGATCTCGCCCAATAATATGAACAATTTCAGAAGATGATACTGGGCGCAATTGATACTCAAACTGATCAAAATTATGGGCAATGCGAATAAAGTTAAATTTATCCTGAGGAGATGAACCTGTGACGCAAAATGGGATGTCAGTAATCAAATGCCAGTCTTGAGAAGAAGAAGCATTGGCGGGCTTTACGTAAATAAAGAAAAACGAAGCCCTTGTGGTATATGTTTGTAATGTACCAGCAGACAGTATAATATTTTTGCTATCAAAGTTATCAAGAGCCTCCGGTTCTGGAAGGTTTGTAAAGTTACATAAATTATTGAAACGCAACCAAACATTAGACTTAATCCCTATTTCCGTGTATTGACACTTGCGAGTGTTCTGGAACGAAGCCACCTCTGCCTGACACAAGGGAAACCATGGAGCCCCAATATCTGTACCGACTGCAGCCCTGCTGCGCGGAAGTGGAGTGGTGCTATTGACATATGATGGATTGCAAATGCCAATGCGGCCAAAGCCAAGTTTATCTGGATAAACTTCAACACATTTTAATTTGATAGAAAATGCCTTCCTGGTGCGCTTATTATAAATTTCATCTGCTGGTGTTCTTGAGTCGACAATAAATTTACAATTGCCCACGAAGAAATAAGTGCCACGCTGCAACACCTCGTCGTATTTTTCAAGCTCAGACTGCGATGTTGTGATTATTTCAGTGTTATCAAGGCCCCGCGTATCTATGTTGTCTTCATCGATATAACTTTCTGCGTAAAACTGTCTTTGAAGCCGCTGCGCATTATATATAAGAGTAATAGTATCTCCTTTTTGAATAGTTCTATATTCCCCGTTGTCTCCAGTGAATGAAGTGGCGTAATTATTATGCAATACAATTCCAATTTGCCTCGGATAATTCCTGCCAATGCCATTCATGCTGGTATTGCCACAAATCATCACACGCTTAGCCCTATTGCTATCTCTTGTTTCGTCTGTGTAGTCATCAATGTTGCTTATAATTTGCCAATTTAAGCGTAAAGGTGTGCCATTAGGAATAGCTCCATATACGCCAAATTGAAGCTGCGTAGAAGGAGAAAAACAGTGACTAAAGCCGGCTGCGTCACCACCAGCAAAAGACGGGGCATAGAACGCAGAATTAGGAGGACCATCATCCCCCCAATCTCCATGGCGATGGTGCGTCGCAACAAGCCTACTATCATTTGCATAGCCAATGCCATTACTATTTGCAGCAGCTCCCTGATAATAAAACCATCGATAATCAGAAGGAAGAAGGGAATCAATGGGAGACTGCCCAATATAAACACCAGCTCGATCTTCTGCAATTTCTGCTGCAGTGGAATAAGGGCCACGCCCCATTTGGCCTTGCCCTGCTAAGAACATCATATCGATGCTTTGAAAACGTCCCCAGCTATAAGAACGAGACCATACAAGCTTGGGGCTAATCATTACCCCGCCAATGTATTGACGCAGGAATCCTTGATAAAAATGCTTTGTAAAAACAATGGGGATGGATTCGCCGTAGCGAGAAATATCTTGTCCCGCTTGAAAACCAAAAGTGGGAGCAAATCTATCACGCCCGACAATGCTATCTAGCTGTCTATTTCGTTGTTTTGTTCCACCGGCTTCGGGAGGTTTTGGAGCAAGAAAATAACTCGCTGCAGTGCTGCCAATGGAAATAATAATTGATGCAATAATCCACGCCGTTTCACCATTGACAATATCAGGGATGCCTTCGTACGCTGCTGGACGCTCTTTGGAGCGCAGCATCACTTCTTCTTTAAAAGCGCAATATTCCTCAGGGCTACAGCCAAGTAATTCTATGAGCTGCCTTTCGTAAGGCAGGATCGGCATCGAAAAACGTGACATGGAGGAATTGCGCTCAATGGACACCAAGAAACAGCTCCTAAGTCTCTATTAATGTAAAGGATGCCTGATTGCCACACCACGGCAAAAACGTGTGTTTTGTCTGGTAGCAGCAATAAATCCCCGTCCTGGTAGGGTGCTTGTATCCTAGCGCCCCATCGCAAAATTGCTTTCGCTATATACCTATTTGATGCCACATACCATTGATTTTCAAACGCTGGCGAAGGAATACCAAGATAACGCCAAGTGGCATATACCAAATGAATGCAATCAATTTCAGTTCCGCTTCCATCTGCACCGAGCTTATATGGGCGCCCAATTAGGGATGAAGGCGAGATTGTCATGCCATACGGATGGAAGCAGTGGTTGGCAATGGTCCAAAAGCTCCTTCTGTAATTCTTCTGCGAGGCACATCAGCTCCAACAGCATCCAATACTGAACCGAGTTGAATCTCCAATCGTGGCCCAGCCCATCCCGCGCTAATTACTTGTCCTGTGTATGAAGAAAGGCGATTGTTTTTTGCACTATTATCAGGGTCAACAATTAACGTGTCCACTTGTGCCACCCATCTTCTTCCTGCTCCTAGTAAAGCAGTTGTCCAGACTCGGACCACTGCATTGTTAGGAAAAATTAAGGATGTGCTTTCGTTATCACCGTTCCTAGAAACAGTAACGCCAGTAAAAGCAAAAGGTACAAAGTTGTATTTAGCTTGCCCTCCATTGCCATTATCGTAATCTACTTGCTCGTTAATAAAGAAATTTTGCCCTCTATAAACTCCATTTAAAGAGCCATTTTTGGCCACTTCGTAAAAAGTGACATATTGAGCGAGAGCTAAACGATCACTGAAGAATGGGTAGTCGCGAGCAGTCATTTGTTAAATCCCAACACGAGAACGAGTGGTTTGTGAATTACGAAGCTTGCGGAGTGTGCGCTGTTCACCCTGTAAAGCGCCTTGCTGCACTGCGCGAGACATGCCTTGCTGGAATTGATCGGCAGTGACGTAATCAATGCTATTGATACGCTCTACAGTGTATCTCACGTCGATTGGGCTTGTAACCATTATTCCACCAGTTTCCATGGAGGATACATCCCTTCCAGCGGGAATCACACCAGCCCCTCGTGCGCCTGCATTGTAACGCTTCATTGCACCTTCCATCTTGGAAGATGGGATGACAAATTCGCTTTCGCCGCCTTCGCCAACGAGTCCAAGAGTGGGACCAGCAACCATGCCGCCGTTGGCGAATGCTTGGAAACCGCCAGAGAGGAATCCGCCATTCGCAATGCCAGTCATGCCAGTCAAGGGACCCTCCATTGAATACTGACGCATGGGAGCAAGAGTTCCTTCGCTGATGCCCGTTTTTGACATGTCAGCGTTTGAGCCTCCTCCCATTCCTGCAAACATTTTTGCAACACCAATAGCAATGTAAGTGGCAATCATTTGCGCTGCTGCTTGAGACAGTGCTTGCGCAACGCTTTGCAAGAAGTTGGCAAATACTTCTTTTGCAGTGGCAGTGCCTGCAATCATTCCCGCCACACCCTCTGTCAAAACATTGGCAAAAGCTCCGCTAATGCTTTGAATGGCGCCCTGCAATCCCTCAAATACACTACGAAGTTTCATCGCTGCCGTCTCAATTTCAGCCAATTGGGCGGCATAATTTCTATCTCCATATTGTTCCATTGTCCTTTCAAAAACATTAGCCGCGCTTCCTGCGAAGCCCGCTTGCATACCAGCTCCTATCAGGTTTAAGCCTTGTCGCGCCGACTGCAAACCTTGCTCTTTTTCTAAAAGCTTTGCGTTTTCAATGCGTAATTGGATTTGCTGTTTTAAATTATCGATATCTGTTTGAATCAGTTTTTGTTCATCTGCCTTTAATCTTGCAACTTTTTCTTCAATGATAAATGATGCTTCTTGTTCAGGTGTTAAATCGCTATATCCCTTTTTCAATCTTTCAATCAATGCATTTTGCTTGTCAATTTCCATATTTTCGCTGCGCAGCGATTCGATGAAGGGCTGGCGCAGTTCTAATTTGGCGCCCTTTACCGCAATATCACGCTGTTTTTCGGCAATAGCCAAGCCATTGGCGAGTTTCACTTCTTGATCTTTAATCGCTAAAGCTTTATCGGCGGCACTTAAATTATCCTTTTGGATTTTCTCTGATTCCAATCGGAATCTTTCCTGTAACTCAGCTCTTTCAGTTTCAAGTGTCAATTCAGCAAGTTTAATATCGTAAGAAGTTTTTGAAACCAAATTGGCTTGCAATTGCTGATCTAATACTTGTTTTTCTTTATCAAAACGCTGCTTAATAAAATCGAGCTGACTTCTATTATATTCATCAAGTTCTTTCCCTTTCTTTTTCTTTCCTTCTCCTTCGCTAGGTGGAATTGCACCAAGTACAGCAGGGGTTTGCGCCAACTGTTCTTCTGCTTTAATTTGCCGCTGCCTAAAGGCCGCCTCTGCTTGAAGTCGCTGCGCTTGAGGAGCCAAAGCCATTACCTCGCTTCTCTTCACGTAGATCGGGCCACCTGGGGTCTGTTGCGAGCGAATGGCGCCAAGTCCCTGAAGTTGCTTAAGTTCTCTTTCGCTCACGGGAACAAGACGATCTCCGCCTGGTTGCTGAGTACCACCACGCCCTGCAATCGCTCCAATTGTTTGATAGGCCGACTGCGCCTGCTGTTCGGCTGCGCGAGCTTCCGTTTGTGACATTGAGCGAATAGCCTGCACCGCACCCATCGCCTTTGCTTTGGTATCAGCCAGTGCCTGGTTCATTGTCAGGAATTTCTCAATGAGCATACTGATACCAACAACAACCAAGCCAACGCCAGTTGTCGCGAAGAAAGTGCGCAAGGTGATACCAGCAGTGCGGATGGAAGCTGCAGTAGTTTGCGCTGTAGCGCCTGTTGCAGCCATCATCCCCCTGAACGCTGATAAAGTCGAAGTACCAGAAGCAACTCTTGCATTGAAAATTAACAGTTGCAATGCATTAGCAGCCCACAATCCACGCATCACGCCAAGCGCAATATTGATGGGAAGAGCAATCGCATAAAGCTTTGCAAGATAACCAACAATTGGATTGCCAGCAATTTGCAAGAATACCTTGCCAACATCAAGAGCAACTCTTGCAAGTTCTCCCAATTGAACAACAAAAGTAGACACGTTTTGTCCAATGCCATCAAATGCCGGACGCAGCCGCTCCAGCTCTTGAGCAATAGCAAATCCTCCTGCTGTTTTTGCTGCTGTACCAGTAAAAAAGGCATTAAGTCCATCGGTAAGCTGTTTGATGCCGTCCGTCATCGGGGCAACAACGCTATTCAAGAATCCCACTGCAACAGGTTCAAAGCTCTCATAGAAAAGAGCCATTGAGTTTTGCATGCGGTTCATTACGCCCTGGAAAGTTCGCGCCGCGCCTTCAGCGCCAGGACCAAACTCTTTATTCATTACAACAGTTACATTTTTCAGCAATGCAACCATTGCCTCTCCTTTATAGGCGCCATCTTCCAAGGCAGCGGAAAAGTCTTGAATGGCCTTAGGCCCTTTAAATCCTGCTGCTTCAGCAAACAAAGCCATTGCACCAGGCAGAACATCGCCCAACTGACCTTTAAGTTCTTCGCTCATCACTTGCCCCTTACTAGCCATCTGAGCAAAGGCATAGTTAACGCGATCAACTTTATCTGCGCTCATGCCAAACGTGGCCGCAGCTTTTGTAATGCCGGTGAATAAGTCTCTGATTTCGTTTCCACTGAAACCAGCGGGAGCCATGGAAGCGTATAGCTTAGTAAAGCCATCACGTGCTGATTGCAAAGGCACGTTATATTTCTCCATGAGTCCGAGCAAAAGCTCATTAGACGCCCGAGCCTCTTCAGTGGAAGGAGTGACTGCATTTAATGTATTCCTAAAACTTTGTAATTGTCCAACTGCTGCACCCACTTGCGCTGGAAGATTTTGAATGAATGCAAGTAATTTATACGCCTGGCCAAACAACACAACTTGCTTAGCGGCAAAACCAAACTCCTGTCCAAGCTCTCTAATTGTTCCAGTGCCAGGTAGATTCACTCCTCCAATGGCGCGACCAAAATCACCAGCGCCTGGAATCATGCCACCAAAGCCACCAAATCGTCCACCACCGCCGCCGGCAGGAGGCTGCGCACCGCCTCCCGCCATCGACGGCTGAGGTACAATTGCCCCTCCAGTTGCATAGGGAACAATGGCGCTAGTGGGACGCGCCCCGCGATACGCATAGCTGTAAGGAGAAGGAGTGCGACCAGCCCCACCTCCGATTACATCCATGCCACGTAAATCCGAGCGCATGCGGGCTTCACGTTCGCGACGCGCCATCATTTCTGCGCGGGTTTCGCCGCCAACTGCACCTGTTGAATAAACGCTGGGAGCACGACCAACGCCAGCGGGAAGTAAGCCAGCAATACGACTGGCCCCAAGTAAAGGCTGTTGTGTTGCTCCAAGGCCAATGCGAGTGCTTCTTACTTGCTGCTTAAGAGAGTCAACAAAAGCAAATGCGGCTCCACGTAAAATTGTTTTCAGCTCGTCACTTAATGCAGTAGGTAAATAACGTTGCGCACCAAATGCAGTGCCAGGCAATGCAGAAGGAATGGCTCCAGGCGGCAATGCTCTACCTGTTCCAGACGGACCAATTGAAACATTGCGAGGCGGCACTGTCGCAGGGAAATTAACGCCAGGCAATGCGCGGCGTTGAGCAGCTTCGGCCCTGATAGCAGCAGGGTCAATGCCTGCCATGCGGAACATGCCGCGAGCAATAGTATCGAGCACTTTCATGCGTGCCCGCATTAGCCCTTCTACTGCATCGAAGGCTTTATCCATCGAGGACATCATGCCCTGCTGGAAACCTTCGCCTACATTTTGGCCAATCTTCTTAAATTCACGAGAAGGCGATGCAATGCCAAGAACATTCTTTACCGTCTTAATTAAAGACTCTCCAAGATATTCGGCTGCTGCTCTCAACTTTTCGTCTTCGCTCTTAAGGCCATTAAGAAGACCTTTTACGCTATCGCTGCCAACCTCTTCTAGTGCTGCCACCGCAGAAGCTTTTGTTCTCGCTACTTCTTTGCTGTATTCAAGGATGCCAGCCCTAGCCGCTGCACGATAAAGCCTTTCTACATCTTTACTGCCAATACCCCCAGATTGTGGGCCTTTTAACAATTGACCAAGCCCAAGCTGTTGATTGATCCCTTGCTGAGCGGTGCCTCTGGATCTTCCTAGCTCATTCAGAGCTTTAGCCAATTTAGACGCATTCTCAATTTCAGCCTTTAAATTAGTGTTAACATTAAGCGTATAATTTCTGCGTCTAATATTTGCGCCAAGAGCATTAAGCTCGTTTTGCACACTACGCCTATCAAATCTAATTTGCACTGGCAATGGAGTGCCAGCAGCAGCTTGTCCAAGCCCTGCTAATTGCTGCCTGAAAAATGCCAGGTCAAGACTTACCTTAAGCTTCAATTCGGCGTCTTGAGCTGCCATCTTGCTTTCTAATCACATTCCCTTCATTCTATAATCATTGCTCTTGATTACGCCCAGAAAAAGCTTTTAAATCATCGGCGAGCAATGCAATCACCCTGCCGTCCATTTTTCTTGTCTTCATTAAACGTTGAAGAACAATCAAGCTGGCATCAGTAACGCCAGTATCTTTCTTGATGGCTTTAGTGTCAAAGGGCAGAAAGTCTTCCGGCTTAATTTTAGACTTGCGTCCTACCATCATGCCAGCGGCCATAGTGCCAAGCTTTGCAATAGCAACGCTCTGCACATTGTATTTTGCAATGTCGTGTTTGTCTAAATATTTCAATGCACGCTTAATGTCAGACAATGGCTGCCGACCAAATTGATCAGCATGCCATCGTCTATCATGAAAATCCGACGCAGAAAGTCGGAAATAAATTTCATTCCAATCTGTCAGTCCCTTTAACTGGTTACGCGCTCGCGCTTCCAGCATTTCTGCTACTGAGGAGAATTCCTCTTCGTTGCTTTTTTTGCGGCCACTGCCTCCTGCGTCTCAGCATTTTGTTCTTCGGCAATAAATTCAACCACTTTGGCAATGGCTTTGCGAGGCAGATTTTTGGTATCATCCAATTCCCAATCAGAAAGGTCTTGCCATTCCCCGTCAATTAAGCCTTGACCGCGAGAGCGAATAAAGGCAGTAACCATACGAGCGTTAGTGCTTTCCACTGAAGAGCCGCTGGTAATCATACTGAGGGTTTCTTCCGTGTATTCGGAAAGAAGCTCAGCCTCAGTAATAGAGCCGCCACCGCCTTGAAGTAAACCGAAAGCTTCGTCTAATGGGATGTCCTTTGCAGTGGCAATACGCTTAGCCAGTTGCACAGCTTTAATAGTAGCTTGGCTTTGCAGTTTACTAATTTCTTCCTGTTCAATGGCTTCGGCCACAAGCCAACCACCGTATTTCTTGAGTCGAATTTCGGGAAGAAGCTCACAATAATCTTCAGCTTTAGTTTGCAGAAGGAAGCTGTATTTGCTCATGATCAAGAACGTTTAACAATGCGTTGAACACCTTCACTCTTTCGCTGTTAGAGCGAAATTCCTTAGGCACTTCAACCAGCATTGAATGATTTTCGTTGCTTATTCTAAGCGTCTCTTCCCGGCAAGAAATAAGGCATAATATGCCAACGTCTAGAGCCATGCCGTTAAGCTCGCAATTAATGGCATGCACAGTATTATCCTGGTTCCATAGATAATCGATGTTCATTTGCCCAATGCTTTACGTATTCGCGATCTTAGCTCCTTGCTTACATTGCTACTTGCAAATAGATCGCGCTGCTGAAACACGTCTGTCCACTGCCTTGGCGCCAAATTAGTTGACAGTCCTTCATGAACATACCACGCATAGCCTCTTCCTGAACTATTCTTTGCATCCCAATCCCACGATGCAGTGATATCTATGCTTCCTTGCGTAATTTTAAAGCTATCCCTACCACTTCTATAAAGATCGCCAAGATCGAAAATATTACGTGGATCCCTGGCAAGTTCTCCGCTTTTCCTTTCTGTCTCTCCAGGATAGTTCCACTTGTCTTCCGTAAATTGTCCGCGAAAATAATCGTTCGCATCAAAACGTGCCCAAGTTTCAAAAGCTTGCGCTAATTTTTGCTCAAGAATTTTTCCGTTAATAATTGAGCCTCCATTGATGATTCCACTCATGGCGCAATTAAATTACGGAGAATTAAATCTGGAATCAAAAATCGACAGCGCTCATAGGCAATATCATCTCCCTGAAAATATCTTGGCGTGGCATCAGGAAAACGTCTAACCATTCTGTCCATCGCTGTAGCGAGCGTATTGCTACTGGGTGTAAATTGAGTTAAAACCACTTCCCATACTTGACTCACTTTTACAGTGCCTCCCAATGGAGAGCCAGGATTAAGGATTGGAAACTCTCTCATTGTCACTTCCAGTCCCTTCACTTTCCATTCGTGCGGCACGCTTTGCCTTCCCACTACGTAAACAGCAGGAAGCGTTGAATTATTTGGCAATGTATAAGTGCCAATTAAATTAGGCGATGCGGAAAGTAGCTCAGTAACCACTTCCCGAAGTTGTGCAATGTTCACAATAAAATAGCCTCCCCGTAAGGGAAGGCTAGCAAAGATCTATGGAAAGATGAATCAGCTATTAGGAGCAGTCGGGATGATCGAGCCAGTCTCGGAGGCATTCTGATGAATGCCAATGCGACCACGGCTAATCAGATCGAAGGTGCATTCCACGAGGTTATCAGCAGGATAGCTCTCGTTGTAGTTCATCACGCGACCCACGTAAGCCACTCGGTCATAGTAATAAGTGGTGCCTGAAGCGCCAAGCTGCTTGTTGATTTCCACGTACACCTCAGCGTTCTTGTCATAACGAGCCGAGCTGATCACCTGGAAAGCCTCGTCAAAGCTATTCGGCACAAACACGGTGCCATCAACATCCTTTTGGAAATAGGAAGTAATGGATGCAGTGGCTTGGCTGGTAACAATTACGCTATCAGCAAAACCACCGCCGCCAAGCAGGTAGAACTCAGTATTGCCATCATTGAAGGCAACAGAAGCCGTGGTAGCAGCTTGCAGAGTGTAAAGAGTGGGAGCGCCGCTTACGCTGAAGGTGGCGCCGCTCTGGGTGATTACGGGGCGGCTGGTGCCACTGATCGAGCCAACACGCACAATCACGTCTTGGCTCTTCACCAGTTCTGTGGGATGGTAAAGCATGAGAAGATCCTCAGCAATGGAAAGAAAAGTGATTAAGCGTTATCAACGCTTCCTTTGCCAATTAGTCTAAAAATTCCTCTAATTGGCGTGCCGAGGAACTGCCAATAATGAATAGCAATCTCCTCGTTTGGCAACAGTTCAAAGCGCCCTTCTCTTCCATTGATCGTTGCTTGAGCAGAATCACCAGGCGTTACGCCGGAAAGCGTTAATGGAGAAGTGAGACGCCCCTCCATGTAGACAGCAGTTTGATCTGCACCAAGCAAATAATCGTACTGAGGATTACGCTTCTGCCTTAACGTGGCGTAATAAGTGACGCCTGTTGCAACGGCAACGTAATTTCCAGTTTCGCTATCAAGTGCATAGCCTGAAGCCACCGACCATACCAGTGTGGAATTGGCAAGTGGCTCCAGAAAATTGCTCATACAACGAAACCAACAGAAGAAGAAGGCAGCGTATTCAGCATACGCTTAAACTCTTGACCGTATTGAGTGGCATCTAGCCCCTCACCATACACCTTGCCTTCAGTGGCACCAATTTGAATGCCCATTTGTGCAAGTTGGATGGCAATGATATGAGCAGCAAGAAATTTAACTGCTCTATCAGTTTGTTCCCCAAACACGTCTGCAGAAGCATCGTAGGTGGCTTCAGAGATGGCGCCATTCACAATTCCCGATGGATGGGGAGTGAATTCAGGGAACCGCTCAAGAAAACTCGCATAAGTAACGGCCATAATCAGGCTTTCCCAATGCGAATGTTTTCAATGCGCTTATTAATGGCATTGCGCACGCGCACGCGGCCTTCAATCTTTTTCCAGCCATTCAATTGATCTGGATCATGAATGAGTTCAATCATGCGGATGGCTTCCACCATTGGCATCTGAGAAAGCGTTTGCACATCTTGCGGAATGTCTTCCACCATGATCTGCTCTCGCACTTCCTCAATGGCTCCAATGTTCATAAGGCGTTTTACTGCCTTATTCTCACGAGCCACTTTCCATTGATGTTCTGGAATATCTTGATTAAGACCAGGCGTGAGTTGGATCATACCTGTTTGCGTAATAATGCCAAACCCGCCTTCACGGGGCGGGTTTTCAAGTTCGGGACGATAAGCAATTAGCATTGTTCAAAAAAAACAATTGTTCATAGCTTAACGTCCCTCCCTTGATTAACTATCCTCAGCTAGAAGCCTGAACGTAGATAACGCTCTTGGGATAGTACAGAGCCACGCCACCCACGCGAGCATGAGCGGGAACGATGAACTCAAGGCCGCGCTGTTGGGGCGGGAAGAGTTCCAGGGGCTGAGGAATGTGCAGTTGCACTTTCTCGGGATCGCGCTTATACACAACCATGCGGTTGGTGTTCAGCACGCTGTTATCAGCATCCAGTTGGTTGATGGGCTCAACATTGCGGATGTAGGGGTTGGTGCGCAGGAAGTATTCCAGCACGGTCACATCCGAGGAGTCGGAGTTGCGAGTGGTGCTCACCTTGTTGTAATCCTCATAAGCCATGAGGATAGTGTCGGGCTGCTCCTTCATTTTGGAGCCATTGATAATGGCAGTCACGCCATAGTTCAGCAGCTCAAGCATTTCCTGGGCGGTGATGCTTGCAGTGGTGAACCACTTATCAGCGGCCACAACATCCACGGTGGAGTTGTTGAAGAAACCGGAAAGACCCACGGTGCTCTCACCGAACAGGGCCACTTCTTCCACCTTCTCTTCATAGGCACGACGCACAGCAGCAGCACGACGCTGCTCCAGAGCGATGTTGGCCATCTGAGCGGCACGCAGTTCCTGCACGGTATAACCGAAGGAACCACCGAAGGAGCGGATGTTGATGCTCTTCTCGGTCTGGCTGATGTCAGCACGGGGCAGATCATCAGCAGCATCAGCGATCAGCTTGAACTCACCAGTGGAGTCCATGATGCGGTAAGTGAAGGTCTGAGCGCCAGGGCCAGCTTCACTGGTAACAGGCAGAATGGTCGGATACTTAATATCCGCATACTGCACTTCAAACACTTGGGGGCGGATGTACTCAAGCTGACGCTCAAGGAACAGACCCGCGTCATCCATACGGAATTCAGACATTGTTAGGGCCTCCTATCAAGAATCAGCGGAAAGAGTAAAGCTGGGGCCATTCAGCTCCAGAATTGCAATGCCGCTGGAAGTGGTGGTGCTCAGGAAGCGTGCGCCAGCGAGGCGAACGGTCTTGCCAGAAGCAAAAGCATGCGAAAACTGACCAGCCTTGCCAGTGCCACTGGCGGAATACAGCACACGCACGGGGCTCTTAGGAGTTACAGCGCCGGTCACATAGACGGCCACTGCGCCTTCGTTGGCCACGTTCATCACCTGCTGATTCTTCACGCCAGGACGGCTATTGGTGTCCAGGGCGGTTTCATCAACATAGGTGAGCACGTTTACGCCAAGCACGGTATCGGAAGCGCCCGAGATAGTGCAAGCGGAATTTTCAACAGTACCAGCGTTGTTATAAACAACAACGTTACCAAAAGCCACGACAGCACCAGTTTCATTGACGCTAGTGCCAATGGTGTTGCTGCGAATATCGGACAGTTGACCTTCCAGCAGTGCGGTGTGCTCCAGAGCGTAGCTCTGTTGCACGCCACCAGCGGAGGCAGTGCCCGAAGCAGAGAAAGTTACGGCCATGATTACTTAGCCTCCTTGGAGATGGAAAGGGGCTTCTTCCATGCATTCTGCAGCATGTCCATATAGGCAGAGGGTGCAGAAACAGGAGAAGCAATGGAAGCTACGGCTTTGCGCAGCTCGTCGGTGGTGGCAGAGTCAGAACGGCCCTCAGAGAGAGTGTCAAACATTGCCTGCACGTAGTCATCGCTCTTCTCAGAGAGATCAAGCTCATCACCACGCACTGCCTTGATGGAATCAACCATCACTTCACGGGCAGTTTTGCCAGCGAATTCATAGGCGCTATCCAGAACAGGCTTGGCTTTCTCAACGAGAGCCACGCGCTCTTTAACCAGGGAATCAAGATTGATTTCCTTGGCGGCAGCCAGTTCAGTCTTCAGTTCTTCGATCTGCTCAGCCAGTGCATCAGCACGACCCTCAGCGGAATCGCACTTGCCTTGCATTTCCTTTCCCATAGCATCCATTTCGGACTTCATGGAATCGGCAGCGGCCTGCAGTTCGTCGTACTTTTTCTTCATGTCCTCGTAGGACATCTTGGCGTCTTCACGTTCTTTAGTGATCGCAAGAGCAACGCTCTCCGTCACTTCAAACTCGGCGCCATCAAAAACGACTTTTGCAGTCATTAGATGGTCTCCTGTATTAGAGATTAAAGATGGGTCAGCAGCATCTTGGCGATCAAGATGGAGCTTCACTTGCGGGCCAGCGCGGCCCCGGCGGACAACAGCGATGTGATTACCGATGATTTCTTTTTGGATACCATCGTAATGTTCGCCGTTTTCTGTAACGCCGGGCGTGGGATCATAATTCACCCTATAGCCCGCGCTTACCTCACGAGCATCCCCCTTCATGATGCGCTTAATGGTATCTTCGTCAGTGATTGTCATCACTGCCTTCACGAAACCATTGTCGTATACCACTTCAGTGCCACTAAATCCTACTTGGTAGTCTTTAGTATTCTCGGAATCGAGAAGCACAGGGGGGTGTTCCGAAGTGATTGCCTTGCCCGCAAATGAAGCAAGGCTTTCGGGAGACGCCACTTCTGTCTCGGGACGATATTCGCGACGAATGGAACCATCACTATCTGTGTAATGCTGGATGCCAGTGCGTGCGATAGAAGCCCATGCCCGAAGATAACCTTCTGGCGTGAGTTCGTATTTCTCAATAGGAGAGAAATCGTATCGGCAAGAAATGGTGCTCATATTCATACTTTATCAAGAAGCGAATGTTATACTTTGTAAGCTTATGCAAAACGGAATAAAAGCTTGTGATGTTTTTGGCGCGTAGTGCAACGGATGCTCTTAAACTTCCCCACCAGGAAGCACGCATTCTTATTGCTGGTCGCATTAAAGAAGCCCGGCTAAATGCCGGACTCACTCAGCATGATGTGGCAAAAGAACTGCACATCAGTCAAAGTTCTTATTGCCGCATTGAGAAGGGCACCGCCCCGCCAGATTGCGTACAGATTCGCACTCTCAGTGGTCTCTATGGAATTAGCGTGTTGTGGCTGATGGGCTATCCATCTTTCATCGCAAAAATCAATTAGTTTTCTCAATAAACAGCACTTATTGAGAAACGTAATAATCAATCCTCGTCGTCGTCTTCGCCGCGAATACTGGCAAGTTGATGCTCAATGTCTTCCATAATGTAGGACTTTGCCATTGCCTCAATTTCAAAAGTCAAGAACTTTGTCGGCTCAAAATGAGGGTCGGGCTTCTCGTAAACGCTCATCACATAAATGTGTGTTTCATCTAGCCGACCATTTTTGAAGCATTGCTTTTCGACCAATTCCCATCGTGAAGTATTGCGATGTTCATTGGCAGAAAGAATTGAAAGCGCCTTTAAAAGACCAATACCTTCGTCCTCTTCTTCGATGACGCGCACATATTCGCTCATTGGTCTTTTTTGCGATTTTCTACCATCTTAATAATGCGATTTGCCCACGCCCTACCAGCATCGCCGCCCCATAAATCCCATGCAATTTTTCCAGCATCATCTTCTTCGCCACTCTTATTCTTTTCATGGCGAGAGAAGAATGCGGCCATGCGCTTGATTGTCTCATAGCTCACATTCTCTCCATTGGCCAGACTTGTAGCTCTCGCCACGCCACTGCCAATGCCCTGCTTGCCCGCTTCTTGCGTCGTCAAGCCTCCTTTGCCATATTTCTTGCGTAGCTCTAAGCCACGACGGGCAGCAGATCGAACAGCAGCAGGAGGGGCAAAGCTTCCAGCATCACCCCTTAGCGCTTTTTTCCGCAGGAACCGTCTTCAGTTTTCATGCTTCCCATGCCTTCTTCTTCAGGGTCTTCAACTTCCATGCACATCATGGTGTCAACATAGGCATCCCAATACTCATCGCTTTTGTTCATGCGACTCATGCCAGCTTCCGAGAGGGCAATAGCAATGGCTTGTTTTTTATTCTTGATTGGCTTTTTGTCACTGCCCTTCAAAGTACCAGCCTTAAATTCGCGCATCACTTTTGCAATTTTCTTTTGCTTCGCGCTCATTTTTTTAGCGTCTTCGCGCCCTTCATTTTCGATAGCCATGGCACCTTCTTTGGTAGTTGTAATTGGACCGCCTTCTTCCCAGTCTACACATACACGACTGGCTGTACAAGTAATGTGATACAACGTGCAATAGCCACTTGCATCTTTCATGTCTTTAAATTCGGAACCAAGACTAGTAATATCAAACCGACCATGCCTTTGAATGCAATTCTGAATGACTGCAGTATCAATGTAATGCTCGCAATTATTGCATCGACGAGCCAAGGCATCTGACAGGCCAACTTCCCAACGTTTAGCTAGTTCTTGCCAATAAGCAGTGTTGGGTAGCGATGGATTAGCTGGCCCAAGCATTGCATTAGCAATGGCAAAGCGATGATTTGTTTTGTTTGCACTAGCGTCAATAATTTCTAATGGACATTCCATCGATTTGCAGCCGATCAATTAATAAATCCTATCGGAGCAGTGGCAATTTTTACGCCAGGAAAAATCCTGTCTCTGCATAAAACCATACCAGTAATCAAGCGTTCGGCAATGAACGCAATTGCACGTTTGTCATAGCCTTCAATGGAAAGAAAGTGTTCTTTGTGTTCGCGCCAAATTGGTGCAAGTCCAGCAAATAGTGTTGTCATGAAGCGCAGGTAGGCCTGCCTCGGTCCGCGTGCCATATTGCAGCCGATGAAAGAAGATTGCGCCCAGATTTTATCAATTTCTTCGCGAGTAAAAATCCACTTGCCTTCGTCTGCTAATTTGCGCGTAATTACTGGTGCATCAAAAGCAGAATGGCCACCATAAAACTGTTGTTCAAGCGTACAAGAAAATTGAGCTGGTTCTGGCACATACAAAGTTTCTGGGCAATACCATTGATCTTCCGGTTCTAGCCAATTGCGCCGATATTGAGCATTGCCAATATTGTTTTCTTTTGCATTAAGAATCATCCAATGCACGCACGAAAGCTCTCCCCATCGATCATTTAATGGAGACAGCACGGCATTTTCATCGTCAAAAGCATAACCTTCGGCACGAAGACTTTCGCGCTCTTCTTTGCTCAGCACGTGGCTTCCTCCCATAATGGGAACAATGCGAGACCTGGCCGTGTAACGCACTTTCTCCCCTGGGATGCATACCGCATAAATGGTGCTATCAACCATCGCCATACACCTTGCGGGCCTGCCACAGCTCATTGTAATTGTTGACGCCCTTGGCGCCAAGTCCAGTTAAGTCACCACCACCAGCAGGCTTACTCCATGCCATGATTGTGCCATCGGGAAGCACAAAGGCCCTATTCTTTTGTCCATGCGTAGGCGTTAGTTCAAGATAATCGCCATAGATAAAATCAGCTTGGCTTCCGTTCGCCGCCAAGGCTTTACCTAACAATGTAGGACCAGTGGGGCACAATGGAGTGATGCCATAGTATTGTTCTACGCAATTTGCCACAATCATCTCAATGGCAGTTTGCAAAGCGGGATTGTCGGGCTGAGAATAAAGCACTGTAGTTGCACACGCCCAGCTTGTGTAACTAAAGCGCTGAATATCACGGAAAGCAAGAAACTTAATACGATCGCCAAGTTCCACTGCATTAAAGGCCCTAATGCCAATATCAAAATACCAGCCGCCCAGCTTGTTCAACAAACAAAAACGACCAAGATCTGCCTTGTAAGAGAAGGGCTTAAGCGTATCATATGCCCACAACACTTCTTCTTCGTAATTATCAGCAATGAAAGCGCGAAGCGAATCATTGTTGTAAATAACATGCTTTGCTTCAGGGAAACAAGCATCAATAGTGCCCGTGGCGTGTTCCAAAAATGGACTAAGCTTTTCCGTTGGATCAGTGGAAAGAAAGATTTGTGAAATTTGCATAATCAAATAATTTTTGCAGGAGTATCAAAACCTTTGAATTCAGTCGCGGCAGACTTTGTATTAAGAGTGCGTTCTACCGCGTCAAGCAATTGCCCTTGAATATAAGGCCACGTGCAGAAATCTTCTCGCAGACGCTTGTAGCACCATTTCCCATCCTTTCTCAGTGCATCGCGGTTCTCATAGTAATAAGACAAAATCTCTGCAGCACTTTCCGGGTCAGGAAGAGGACGCTCAAGACCATAGTTTCTGTCTGTTTCGTAAGCATTGCACTGAATACGGGGAAGCTCATCAAAGATCTCCGCCAGGCTTGTATGATCTGGTACAACTTGCGTCACACCCACTGATCCATGTTCTGTATTAACCAACCCCCAACCTTCACCAATGCATGTATTCAAGCCAATGTCAACTGCGTTATACACTTTATTTAATTGCTCAACTGGCAGGCAGTTTTCAGTGGAGAAATGAGGGCTAGTAATAATCAGTTTCCCGGTGGCGTCAAACCCTTCGTCGCGAGCTACCCGCTTAAATAATGGAATTAAGTCCCATCCCATGTCTTTGCTGCCCATATTCAACCAAAGGCGAGCATCGTCCTTGTCTTTGGCAAACTTGATAAATGCCTTGATTGTCAAATCAATGCGCTTGCGTGGCTGATTCCTGTTCCCATTGAAAACAACAAATGCATCAGCGGGAATCCCTAAATCTTTTCGGCATTGCTGCTTATCAAGTGGGAAAAATTTATCAAAATCAGTACCATGCCCAATAATATCAATGGGCTTATCATATCCCATTAGACGAAGTTCTTTTTCGGCAAATTGCGTGTATGTGGCAAGACCATCCCACCCTTCCATCTGGCTTTTCAGCTCAGGAAATAGACCATAAGAATCAATGGGCGTATAAACAAACCACTTGAAAGGGATTTGTTCTTGCAAGGATTTGGCTTTCTGCCAAAGGCTAATGGCAATCCAAATATCATTCGTCACCCAAACCAGGTCTGGCTTTTCTCTTTGAATAATTTCATTAATCCGATGAGAACCAAATGGATCGGAACCATGCAACATTGCAGGATATACCCTGTATTTCTGTGCTTCTGAATGCGGGTCGCCATGGTAATTGACTGCTAGCACCGCCACATCATGTTCCTTGGCTAGCGCCGGCAGCAAATACTGAGCGACCCGCCCAAAACCAGTTTCTACAAAAGCGTCTCCGCAATAAAGAATTTTTGCCATGGTTTCCCAGAAATCTTCGTCATCATAAACAGCTTCTATACTTACGGCACAAGGAGAGAATCATGCTACCACCATCTTCTGTGCGCTTTTGTATCAGTACATGCCAGCGTTTTGCAGCTTATACACTTCCCGTCATTATCCCTTCTCTTACTCGCGCTGGTATTGGTACAAGCGAAATTTTGATCGTCAATGGTGGATGCGAGGACTGGCGCATTGATCATTATGGTGATGTACCAATGATCTGCACCCCACAAAATTCCTTTGAATATACTCCGCTCATTGAAATTGTTGAGCATAAGTTGACTAGTTCCTTCTGGTTTCTCTTGCATGACACGTGCATTGCTGGACCAGCGTTTAAAAGTCTGGTCTATGAACCTCCGGAAGGCTTTGAGAAGGTGGCGATGAAGCACACACCATCAATGAGCATTGGCCTTTACGGCATGGACTATCTCATGCGCCACAAAGACCGTCTCACGGCAATTAAGAACATGGACAGCTCGCCACCGGCGTTGCAAGCATGGAAGCAATGGGGAGTGCCGAATGAAGACTACATGCTTTGGAAGCTACAGGATTCACCTGCCGGCCTTTACCACCCCGATAAGCATGGCCCTGATGAATGGAATTATCAAGGGCATGCTGATATGTATGGAACTGGCATGTCTCGGCGCATAGAATACTTCCCACAGTTGGACCTGTTTAAAGCCAAGTCAAATTGGCAAGGAGTACAGCCAACGCTTTGTATTGACATTTGATGGCGCTCAAGATTGCAATTATTGGCGGCGGATGGACTGGATGCCATTTGGCTTCGCGCTTTATGAATGAAGCTGATGTGACATTATTTGAGCGCAATGAAACGCTCATTTCTGAAACATCGCTTATCAATCAAAATAGACTGCACTATGGCTACCACTATGCCAGAAATCATGCCACGCGCATGCTGTGTAAAAATACATTTGAACGCTTCATGATGGACTACGGCCATCTAACAGAAAACATCAATAATAATTTCTATGCAGTTTCAGAAGATGAGAGCCTGTTGGATGCAGACACTATTCGCTTGATTTTTAAAGACTGGCCTCATGCAGAAGCAGACGCAGGCTTGCTAAATCACACGTCCATGGTGATGCACACTATTGAGAAATACATTTCGCCAACGGCCACTGGAAAACATTTTGACGAATTATTGCTTCCCATTGTTCGGCGCGAAGAAATTAGCAATGGCTCATTGGAATTATTGCAGCAAGACTATGACTTTGTTTTTGATTGCACTAATAATGCTTTGCTGCCCCCTAGGGACGGTGATTATTTTGAAGCAGTTGTAATGTTTATTTATCGCCCCCTTAAAACGCTCCCATTTGGCGCTATTACTTTCATTGATGGCAATCTATTCTCCATCTATCCATATGGCTCATCGATGTTTTCTTTAAGCCATGTAAGTCTTGGTGTTATAGAAACAAAAAATGTTCATTCTTTCGGTAATAATTACGGCAAGCTCACCACCCACCGTCAATTAATGGAAGATCACGTGGTGCGTTATTGGCCTGATTTCGAAGATCACTTAAAATATGTTTTTCCGGTGGTATCGATTAAAGCTAAAAGTAAGAATGCCAGCGCTCAACGTACGCCAATTTTTAGGCAGCATGGCAATCTTCTCTCGTTTTATACCGGCAAAATTCAAGGTATTTATACCATTGAAAAAATGGTAAATGATGCACTAGATCAAGCGTAAATGCTCCGGAACAATGGATAATCGCGCATATACTTTTTCGCTTGAAACAGCTCACGAACAATAGCGCCTTCATAATTAATTCCATCGAGCATCTTCTTAATTTGCATGTGCTCGTATTTATTTAATAGGGGTCCGTTGTCTGTATCACTAATATGAACATGGGCAATGTAAGGCCAGTAATGATTTAAAAGTTTCTTGGGACTGTCTCCTTGTAACCATGCATTATTTGTGTCTAGCATTGTTTTAACGTTCTTGAGATTACAGAAATCAATATGATTAACAATCTCGCTGACTGTAAAGAAATAAGATCCTCCATAGCATCTTGCTACAGGTTCAATGCAAAGGATGGCATCGTTCGCTTCCAGCACTGCATCCATGCGCTTTAAAACATTCATCAAGCATGATGGACTCCCCTTGCGCAAATTCGGGCTTCCCAAAACAAAACGTTTGATCCCCATCAGAGAACCAAGGCTAATCACGCGCAATAAATGCTCGGACACAGCAGTCGTGTCTTCAAAGCTTTGCACATTGCTTTGAAAGAATAATGCTTGCGCTGAATACGCCCATAGTCCATAGCGCTCTCTATATTCTTTGGCCATATCTGCGTAGTCTTTGTTTTGAGCAAAAATGCGAGCCGGAATGATTTCCAGTACATTAAAAGCGCCAGCATTAGCGCTCAAAATTTGCTCTTCTTCTTCATCGTTCCAGCCGATAGCACTAATTCCAAGCATTAATAAAAGCCTCCATCTTTTTCATAATTGTTTCCTTGCTAGCAAAATAAGGCCCGTAATTGTATTCAATGCGAGTGCTGCAATCAACTTCTGTTCTGGCCCATGGGAACCATTTGTCAATAATTTCTAATGTTTCGATGGGAGACGAAAACCATTGGTGGTTTCGTCCTTTTTCGCATGCTTCGGTATCTGTCCACAGATCACTTAAGTCGTACCATTGATAACAAGAATTAGCGTTAATTTTCTCTACATTGTGCCGATTCAACAAGTCAAATAAAGCATTCTTTTTAATGCGCCTATGAAACAACGCCGGAAGGCGAATAATGGTAACAATGGCGTCGGGAAATGTTTGCTTCACTAGTAGCTCAAAGATGTAGCGAACAGAGCCATAATCAATAGCATGCAGTTCCGGAAAATCTTGCACGTATTTATAGGTTTGACTATAAATATCAATAGTCGAATAGAGAATAATCTCCTTCGGTTTCCATAGTCTCATCTTTGACAACACGTGGTACATATTGTCAAAATCAGCCATTGGCGCCTGATTTGCCTTCCATTTCTCCGCCGGTAAGCACGCCAGGTAAAGCGTATCAATATCCTCTTTCAACAATGGAGCTAGGTGGATGTTTTCGGAATTGAAACGGCAGTCAAAATCATGGTGCTCACGAAGCACGGTGCCAATCAGGCCAGTGCTGCCCACTAAAACATCCATCTCAAACTGCCACAGTCGGCGCTTGTTGTCGGAAGTATTTTACGCTGCACCGACAGTTTGAACGGCATGCGCAACGCTGCCCAGGAAGCGGCACGCTGCCAATTGGAACCATTCCGCGAGCTGCATAATCTAAGCAGTCTTGACAATGCTTTGCTTGTGAATCAAGCACTCGTCGCATCAAGGAATATCCTTGCTTTTCTTGACGAATACTGGCGCCTTCCCAAAAACTACCTCGCACGCTCTGAGCATACAGCCCGATACGAGCAGCAGCCATGGGATAAGAAACACGCCCATCCAAAAGATCGCGAGCAAAGCCCTGTAAGAAAGCATATTCCAAACGGAGACGTTGCCCGATGCGCCCCCATTCCGTGGCTCCCATTGTTTCCCTGCCACCATTGCCAATGATCGCTGTCTGTACGTGAACAAGCTTAAGAGCTTCTCTTACGCTTCCTTGCCATTGATCGAGCGTAATATCGCCATTGCTAAGCATACGTGTAAAACGCCGTAACTCAGCGCCAAGCTTGTTAATTCGACCATCCACCAATGCTTCCACTGCACGAGCGCTGAGAAAGCGTCCATTGGCGCCGCGATACCGACCACTAATAGGGTCGAAGCGCCAGGATGATTCATCAAAACGAACAATAGTTTCAGAGAATTGAGAGAGATCATTGAGGCTGGACATCCTCTGCCTCCAAGATATCTTTGAAACGCTCAGGCGCTTCTTCTTTCCACTGATTCAATGCAGCAGAAATGTCTTCTTCGTCAATGAGAGAAGCCTCGTCAATATCAGCAAGAATAAGACCACTGGTTTTTAGTGGATCAATCGCATCCTCCTTGAAATATTCGGCGGTAGTTTTCTTGCCCTTGAATGCACCTTCCATAGAGCCATGCTTACGCTTGTATAAGTCTTTGTACTTGCGCGTCACATAAGCTCCTGCAACTGCACTTGGCCATTCTTTGAATTTGGCCTTTGCTGATGCAATTGCCTGCTGGTGTAAGTCTTTGTCCGTAAATTCCACGTCTCCACGGATCTTCTCCAGATCGCGTGGGAGATAAAGACCTGCACTATCTTCAACATCCCTGCTGCCATCCATGGGAAGTGTGCCGTTTTCCTCGTCTAATGGATCACGCCCACCTGGAGGAACAGCAAAACCACCCCGTCCTTGGGTGGAGCCACCCCCACCTTGAGTGGAACCTGCGGCTTGGGGCAGCTCGCGAACAACAGTCGGATCCAAAGTAAGCTCCATTGACCACTCAGAGCCCCCATAACGTGCATCAGCTACTTCCTTGGGACTCAGCACGCCAAGCTGGATGTAACGACCATCCACGGCTGCCACACGCGCACGCACGTCAGCCATTTCACGCTCATTCAATTCAAACAATGGATTGAAGGAGATGCGCCATGACTCAGGCAGTTTTCCTTGTGTCGGACCTTCTTTGCTCAGCATGATGTATTCCATCAGCTTCTTCATTGGCCGCTTGAAATGCACGCTCTGATAATCGGCCAGCGTCTTCGCAAAATCACGTTCTTCGCTGCGACCAGTGGAGCCAAGCCCACCAGGGCTTTCGCCAAACAGCACGGTATGGGGAATTTTGCTAGCGCCAATAATGTCAACGCGCAGCTTCTCCAACACTTCTCCAATGCCGCCAAAGTTACGACTAATAAATTCCAGCTCTTCCTTCTCTGCATCAATCGCATAGCCGCGATAGATGCTCTTGCTCATATCGTTCACTTGCAAACGATCACGAATGGAGCTTTCCTTGCCAGCAGCAAGCATTGCCGCCAAGCCCCTCACCTTGTGAACAAAAATATCAAACTCAGTGAGAAGCGTTGCTGCAGAATTAAGGCCAGTCCAATAATGACGGAAGCTGTCATAAATAGTTTGTAAACTGCTCATACCCCATCCATAATTACGCTGCCTCACGCGATAAGGGAGCCAGTCTCCATCAAAACGCAAAATCCTATCCTTATGAATGTAAGACAGCGTTTGTTCGTTAATTAGATCTCCAGAAATAATCTGATAATACGTGGCTTTTGAATAGTCGTATAAGTTTTCTTCGTTGATAACTGGGGCAATTTGCCATCGATCGAGACATTCAATTTCTTCAATGCGACGGATGTTACGTTTATCGACAGGCATATAAGCGGGACGCCCATCGTCAATAAAGAGCAACAGACAAGCTCCTCCGTAAAGGCGGGAATTTTTTGCTGCAAGATTTAAATTTTCAAGAATATAAAGATCTTCAATTGTTTGCTCAATGCCCTGTACTTCTTCGGCTCTTACGCCTTCACCACCAAACAGCACCTTAAAACCTTTTCGCGTGGCTTGATCTGCATAAATATCGACAATGCGGCGAGGTAACCATTCGCCATAGAGATTTTCAAGATCTTCTTGCGGCAGGAAAACAGTCGCAGTGGTTTTGGTGTACTGGCTCTTGTCGCGGCCAGTTCCCATGCCAATCAGTACGTTCTGAAGGCCATCTGCACGCACTCCACCTGCAGTGGCATGCCCTAAATCAATTGCTTCGCCTTCCATAACCAACGCTAATGGCTAAGTTGTATTGCATTCAGTCTAATTCCTGTATACATTGTCCGTAGAAACTGCACACTATGGACTTCCTGGCGCCTCCACTGACCTTCGCCTTTAGCGCTGATCAGCGGCAACGCGCTCGCACTGAAGCCTTTCGCAGGCAGGCCCTCAATGAGCAGCAATGCAGAAAAAGCCGGAACAATGGTGGGGAAAAAGCGGAAAAAGGCGAACTGGCGCTCCGCTATCACATGCTCGGCGCTGCAGGCGAAATGGCAGTAGCAGTCATGCTCGGTATGGAAGATAAGCTCTATCAAGAAACAGAAGCAAAACGCGGTTCCGCAGATCTTCCTCCCAATATCGATGTTAAAACTCGCTCCCGTCATTATTACGATTTAATAGTGCAGCTTGATGAAAGCCCAGATAAGATATTGGTGCTCGTCACAATTGAAAATCGCATTACGCTCATCCATGGTTGGATACAAGCTGCTGATGCAATGAAGGAACAATGGAAGAAAGATCCAGCAGGAGGACGCCCTGCATATTTTGTTCCTAAAGACGAATTAAAGTCTCTATCTCGATTGAAATACAAGTGAACCTTACTTGCAGCCAATTTGCAAAGCACGCTCTCAAGCTAGAGCTTTATCCGGCACAGGCTCGCATTCTGGATGAATTCTTCCAGCCAGGAAAGTCGCATGCAGTATGGGCATTAGGGCGAAGAAGCGGCAAAACTTTGATGGCTGCCGTGGCATGTCTCTATATGTGCTTCGTTTTAGAAGAGGAATATCGCCGCAAAGTCAGAAAAGGGGAGCGATGGTATGTGGTGACAGTGGCAAACAGCCAGGATCAAGCTCGCATTGCTTTAAACAACATCCGTCAGCTAATCATTGAGAGTCCCTTTGCTCAAGAAATTGTCCGCGAAACCGCCGACATCATTGAGCTGAGCAATAATTGCGTGTTTAAGGCCATCCCCACTTCTGGCCGGGCTGCTCGTGGCCTTGCTTGCGCCGGAGCAGTTTTCGACGAGCTTGCATTTGCCACCGAAGGCGATGCAAACAGTGGAGGCCGTGGCATTTATGACGCATTGTCTCCTGCCATCGCTCAGTTTGGAGGAAAGGGGCGCATCCTTGAACTGTCCTCCCCGTGGCTAACTGACGGTATCTTCTACCAGCATTTCAAAGAAGCATCATCAGGCCGTTTCCCTTTCATGCAGGCAGTGAATCTCCCAACGTGGGAGATGAACCCAAATATTTCGCAAGAGTTTCTTGACACAGAGAGACAGCGTGATCCCGAAAAATTTAAAGTTGAGTATGGAGCCCAATTCGCTAGCAATCTTTCCGCGCTGGTGAATAGTGATGTAATTGATGCCTGTATTGATGATCGCCGTGCAGCACTACCACCACGTCCTGAATTCCAAGGAGCTTACGTCCTTGCCCTTGACCCCGCCCGTGGTGGCGTTGGCCGCGACGACTACACTGCTTGCATTGTTCACTATGAGAACGGCACTTTGGTTGTTGACAAGTTCCATTCTTTCGTTGCTGATTTTGAAATCAACGGACGGATGGAAGTCAATATCAATGCAGTAGAAGATTGGATTAAAGAACAACACCGCCTATATATTTTTGACACCATTGTGATGGACCAGTTCAATAGCGCTGGCACCATTCAAAGCTTGGCCAGTGACCTTCCCATCACAGAACTCACTTGGACCGTCAGTTCAAAAATGAAAGCTTTCAGCAAAATGCGAGAGCTTTTTAATGCAGGGCAAATCAATATCTATCGCCACGAAAAGGCAATCATGCAGCTCAAAAATCTAACTGTGGTCTATAAACCAAGCGGGCAATGGAGTGTGACTGGTGGCAAGGCCACTGGTATTGACGACTTAGCATTTGCCATGGCCGGTGCCATTCTCGCCGCAAGTAAAGATGATGACATTGGCTGGATCGAAAGCCTAATCTCCTAGTATGATTTTCAAACAATAGTTCTGTCATGAAGTGACTTATTGCAAATTAACCATGCAGGAAACGAAGTTTCTTGTTGCATTGCTTGAAAATGCTCCTACTAGCAAGCAAACTTCTCTCCAGCTTCTTGCTGCTGAACACTTATATATTCCTACATTGCTTCCAAAACTCAAGGCTCATGCCAAGCGCCTGAAAGAAGAGGAGCAACTGGAGCGCTCTTGGGAAGCAGACGCCACCACTGATGACTACATGCCAGATCATCATGGCGATGAAAGCTTAAGAGAATATGACGCCTGACTATCGTCGTGTTATGATTTCAAAGCTTTCGCGAAGCACGCTGGCCAGCGTTTTAAAGGACAGTATCGGGGGATGCTGTTCGTTGCCACAATGGAGCAAAGGCCATGGGCCGACCCATGGTTAAAAGCTGTATAACGGCGGATTGAAGCTCCGCTCTCAGTACCTTCGCTCCTCACGCCCTTGTAGCAGAACTGGTTTATGCAACGGCCTTAAAAGCCGTAGGGAACACAGTCTTTCCCATGTGGGTTCAAATCCCACCAAGGGCATCATGCTAAGCTGAAAGGACGTTCGCTCCAGCGATGGAGTGCATGACTCGCACGGTACGGAACGGGACCGCGCATCATCGGGAACCATCATGAACCCCCTCGCTCTCATCAAGCAGCAGCTTGAGAAAGCTGCGCGTCTGCGTGAAGCTCAAATGGCTTCGCTTGTCTATCGTGGCGTTGCCTACGTACCCAAGCCTCACTGGTTCTAAGCATTAAGTAAGGGGCCTCAAGGCCCCTTTTTTGTAGCCTGTGGGATACATTCGTTGTCATTCCAATGCCGCCAGGCATTAGCAACAATTGCAATATTAGTGATCAAATAAGAAGCAAAAATAAGCGTGCGGACAATTGCCACTTTGTCCGCTTCCTTGTCACAATTGCTCTCCTTACTCCCCAGCGCTTTTGCCCACACTCGCCACATTTGCTTCTTGTCGATGAATGTAAGATTTTAGTTCATGAAGATAAGCTCTAAGCATGGCCGCCTTCTCTAAATGCCATGGATCACGATGGACAAAATATAAAGCCATGTGAGCGTCTATAGCTTTAAGAATATTATGAATAGGAGCGTTCCATGGCTCCCTAATGGGAGTGTTGAATGTGCGGCGCTCGTTCATTGGCTTGAAAATAAGCCTTTATATGTTCCAATGCTACAGGAGAAAAATTATTCACTTCCACACACGCATTAAAATAACGCTCGTCTATTTCTCCATTGCCGTTCAACACGCGATGGCAATGTAAATGGCCATGCACATTACCAACATAGCGCTTGCCGTCTAAACCTTCTGGATGCACAGGGATGTGCGTAAAAATAAGCCCATCACGATAGAAGGCACCACGAATGTCCTCAAAATATGGAAGATAATCTTGAATTTTAAAAATATCATGATTTCCGCGAATTAACACTTTATTTCCGTTGAGACGCTCTAACACTTTCAGTCCAGACCGTGGAATAGCCACGTCTCCCAGGATGTAAATTCTGTCCTTTGCATGGACCATTTTGTTCCAACGCTCTACAAGCGTTTCATGCATCTCTTCAATGGAGGAAAATGGTCTTAGCAGCTCACCATCAGGCCGGGAAAAGCTCAGCATCTTGATATGGCCAAGATGCAAGTCTGACGTGACGAACGCGCTCATAACAAGAATTAAAACGAGAGGGCCAGGAATTGCACCTGGCTCTTCTGAGCTATCTGCTCAGCGCTGTCTTAGCCTCCCAGGCCCCATCGAAAAGAGAGGGGGAACTAGCTAACTATATCATGCCCGCCCGTATTGGGGCAGATCATTGTTAGCAGCTTCAAAGAAAGAAGGCATGCGACTGCGAGCCGTATCATTCAGCTCTTCAGCTTTGCCCTTCTCAAACAAGCTATCACTCTGACGCAGCCAGAAATCCTTGTTCAACCACTTATCCGTGCTCGCCTGCAGCGCATCAAAAGCCCACAATACAGTGGCCCGACGCAGTTTATTCAGGCTCTGACCAGCAGTTTCGCCCAGCTCCCGAGCAACAAGACTATGCACGCCAACGTGCGTAATCTCATCCCGACTAATATCAGCCGCCACAGTGCGAATGCCAATATCTCCATTGAAACGGAAAAATGGCAATGCAACGAAGAAAATACTCCGCTCCAAAATGGCAGCTTTCAAAATGGGATGAGCGGGATGCTCCTGCCATGCCTTGAGGATGTTTGCCACTTCCTTTTCAGCTTTCTCATTGGTGCCGTGGGCAGCCGTCACATAATTCAGTGCCTCGTCATGCCGCTGCTCATCGTCTTGGTTATGACGCAGCGCTTCAATAACGCCAGGCGTGGAAGGAAGATCACGCTGCAGCCCCTGCTCCAAGAAGTCCTTCACGGGCAGTTCCAAATGACGCAGAGCCAGCAAATTGTAAATCGTGTCCTCGCCACCTTCTTTTAGCTTGCCCTTGCTAACAGGCACCGCCTGCCAAGGCCGTTTCTTGGCGATCATCGACAGATAGGGGCTCTTCACGGTCATGGTCGTAGTATCATTCGGTGGTGTGTGAGGAGAAAGGGGGCTTAAAGCCCCCTTCTTTTTTATTCAGCGCAAGCAGCGCAAAAGCCAGCCTCTAAATTGCAAGACGCAGAAGATTCATCAGCTTCAGACTCTTCGTCTAAGCCAAACATGCTCTTAAAATCGTCGTCCAATGCAGCGTATGCATCGTCCTTGCGCTGAGTATCAGGCAGGACTTGCAGGCTGTAATAGAGGCTCGTCTGTGAAGATTCTAGCCAATCACGAAGGAATGCTTCGTCGTAAATGACCATATCACTCCATGAATTAAACGAATAACCATGGAAAAGCCCAGTGCGTTGATAAAGCGAAACAATGCCATCAGCAACGCGCTTATAGTTCGCCCAGCCAACTTCAGCAGCAATTTCCACATCGCCATAATCAAAGCTTTCCACGCCAAACGTGCCGCTGTCACGATCAACAATGCGGCCAATGGGAGGGGCAATTTCAGGAGCAGTGGTAAAGCCGCGAGTATCGAGATAGCGATAGGAGCACGATGCAGTGGGGGCAATACAGAACGCACGCTCCATGCCATGCTCGCGGGCAATTTCAGCAGCTTTCTGAATACCCTGATCCATTTGCCACACCGCTTCACCAGCTACGGTGTCTTTCCATTGTTCAAACCATGCACGAGGATCCTCAGCAAGGAATGCATTCAATGCATAGCCAAAATCTTCGTAGCTAATGCCATGGATGGCCAGGAAATTAGCCAGGCCGAGCACGCCCAGACCAATTTGTTTGTCAATGGTGGGAGAAAGATATTCTCCAGTGTCACCAACGCCAGTAGAAGGATGAAGCTCGCAAAGTTGCGTCATGCCTTCAACGAAAGCACCTTGCAAATTTTCAAAACTACAGGCGCCAAGATTGACGTGCTGCAGCAAACAAGTGCCGCGATGTGGAAGATAAACTTCTAAACATACATTCGCCCGAATGCGTTCGCCTTTTGCATTGAAACGAATTTTGTTCAACCAAATATCACCATTGCCAATTCCTTTCAGCAATGCATCAATAAATTCTTGAGAACTATTCTCAATAAACTTCTCATCTACATTGATGCAACGCTTCACCCAAGGCAGTTCACTGCGTGATGCATTAATAAATTCCAGCGCATCAGGGCAGTCATAGTCAAGATGCAGCACTATCGCACCATTTTTGTATACACCGCCCCTTCTCAAGATTTCATTAAGCGTGGAATAAATCTTGCCAAAACTTACTGGTCCGCTTGCCACCAAGCCTTTGCCATTTTCAGCATTCCTCGGACGCAAAGAAGACAAATGAACAGCGACCCCCGCACCATTGCGCAAGCCGTGGCTAACAAACCGCCAAGATGCTTCAATGCCATCTGGCCCCTCCATTGAATCTTCTACGTTGAAAACCGTGCAACTAACAGGCAGGCGACTTTCGGAATTATCCAGCCAGTCTTGAACCCTTCCCGTGCGTGCAATTGGCTCACATTTTGCCTTGTCCTTAAGTCCCATGAGACAACAAAAGGGGGCGCTGCCCCCTGGCGATTAACTTAGGAAGGCTAGCGCAAATGCCATTATCCACATGCTTCTTAATGCAAATAACAGAGCCTGATGGCATGCCAAGTGCCAGCTAATAATGCAGCACCAAGCAGGCCCGACCATAGCGCCACACGCAGCTCATGCTCGCGGATGGAACGATGGACAAAAGCTTTCATTTCTTCTTCAGTCATTAGTCGCAAGGATTTTCAGCATCTTCCATGGAGAGACGGTCTTTAATGAAGAGCTTCGCCTCGTTCAAACTCCGAAAGTAATGAGGAGCCCCGTCTATCGCTGCAAACCATTGAAATTCTGGCCTGCTGAAACAGGGCCAAAGCTTGTAGGGACCATAGTTAAATGGCTGACGTTCTGGCAGACCGAACATAACAATAGTTCGTAGTTTTACCACGCTAGTTCTTATTACAAACTCTACATGCATTATTTAATACATTCTTCAGCAAACGACCATGATTTCCATGAATGCTTAAAAGATTGTGAAGATTTTTAAGGTTTTGTATCGCCATGATACGAAAAAAGCCACGTTTGAGCCACAGGCCGAGATACGATAGCCGTAGGCAAGGTGCCGTCAAAAATCACTCAGCTCCTTGCTTAGCCCCTCCCGAGCGTCTCTAGCTAGTGAAGCGCCCCAAGCGCGGAACGATAAACAAAAAAGCTAGATAAGCCCCGACGCTCTCCTCCGCGCAGTCCCCCCAAAGGGACGGAGCTTTCACAACGAGGGGCGAAATACAAAAAAGGCTGACTCAGTTCCTAAGTAATGAGTCGCCAAAAATGTGCTTGGTGCCAGACAGGGCTTAAAAATTGCTTTTTCTATCTTTAAAAGCTTGAACGGCGGCCTTTGAGGGCCGCCTTCTTGCTAAAAACGATGGAAAGGAAAATGCGCGATTTTGTGCGTCATTACGACGGCTTGGGGCCGTCTCCATTAGTCTTGCCTATTGCTAGAAACGCTTCAAGCGGCGCCTACGGCTTGCTTTCAGCGTATGGCAACTAGCTTTTTGCTGGCTATATTCCATGGAGCATTTTTAAATTTATGGCAGCAATCAAGGCTTGTTCCATATGTCGCACTTTTCAGTCCTTTAATGCTTTTTATAAAGTCAAATCTAATAAAGACGGGCGAATGAATTGGTGTTCAACTTGCGATAAAACAAGAACTCATAACTACCGTGAGGCAAATCGAGAAAAAGAACGCATTCGCAATCGTGACTATGGCAAACGCAAAGCTCATATGATTCGCGCAAGAGTAAAACGTTGGCGTAAAGAAAACCCTGGCAAGGCTCGTGCTATAAAACGCATGAGAGAAGCACAAAAAATTAATGCTTGTCCTCCATGGGCACAAAAAGGTATTGTTCGCAAAGAGATACAAGCTCACTACCTTCATGCAGAATGGCTAGAAAAAATTATTGAAACACCATTTCACGTGGACCATATTGTTCCTTTGCAAAACGATTTTGTATGCGGCTTGCATGTACCAGCAAACTTAATGGTCCTAGAGGCTTCTCAGAATATTGAAAAGAATGCATATTGGTGGCCAGAACAACTTGACTGTCAACGTGGACAAGGACGTTCTCATGCTTGGTGGCGCGAAATGAAAGCCAATGAGCATTTATGTAATTGGTGAGTATTTATACTTAGAAGTCGAATTTTCCAGGTGAAAAATAGCGCCACTTTTTTTGGTGTATACCGCCGCCCCAAAACCGCAGGCGTAGCTTCTACTGCTCCAGGCTAGGCTAGATCGGCGCAAATGTCAAGCGTTTGTCACAATACGTTACACGGCGGATTGTTGCAAAAGTTAATCCCGAGTTGGGAGGTCGGGATTAGTTTTCCACAGCCCTGTGGAGAAAGTTAATCCCTCATCCCTACAGGACAGCTAGTCCGGGACTGGCCGCCAGCACTTCCTAGGATCGGCATCCTGACGCTAGAAAGGCCCGGCATGATGAAACATACCGGGCTAGGTTTTGGCCGCTTGTGGGAGCTTGTGGGGGCCTCTTAGGGTTCTTGATTCTCAGTCATAAGATCTAGGATCTGCTGCTTAAGCTCAGCAATGGAACATTCACGCTCGAAACTGTAGGCATCTTCCTGAGAGATTTCTAGCATGTTCAGAAAGTCGCAGGCCTCATCAAACGTGGCGAATGTTTCGGCGTTGAAAGTTTGGCCGTATTCTGTGGTTGTGATGTGGAACATTGTGCAATTGTGAGAGGGTAAACAATGGGGCCGCAATTGCGGCCCTGCAGGCTACATACAGAAGGCTGATTTTTCGGCGTCAGTGTAGGCGATGCCGTGGGGTAGCTTGAAGCGTAGGCCGATGATGTGGCCGCCAGTAGGATCAGAAGGCCTGAAGTCGGTCAAGTCACCATCACAAACAGGCAAGAAAGTGAGGCTATTGCCGCCTACAATTGTGCTCACTTCTGCCAATGTAGGCAAATCTTGCCCCTTCTTTAGATTGAACGCAATTGATTAATCGCAGACGGATTCTCCTCACTTGATCAGAGGTAAACTTAGCGTTTTTGGCGTTTTCACCTGTGGTCGTCATATTCAAGCCAGTATCCCAAGCGTGCCTCACATTGTCTTCTGCTGTTGTCCATTCAAGATTACTGATATGACTATTAAGCTTGTTGCCGTCAACATGATTAACGCACCATTCTCCCCTCTTATTTCCAACTTTGCCGGGCGCAGAAGGCATCCAAGTGAGACGCATTAAATAATAGACAGTACGAGGCTGGGATCTGCCATTTTCTCTTAATAACACCCATGGATAGGGATGAGTAGCGTCTGTTTGTGGGCTCATCAATCCCTTTTTAAAGGCGCTCCACACCTCGCCCTTCTCATTGATGAAATAGCGTCCGTCATACCCAGGGATCTCCTTAAACCCTGCAGGCACGCTGCTATGCTTGTATTCAGCCATGGCCAAACTGCTCCTTTGGTAGTGGTTAGAAACGTCACGAGACTGGCATCTCGCGATGTTTCGCCATGCTAGCAATTATTTTCCCTACCAACCATGACCATCAAAAGCCGCCTTTAGGGCGGCTTCTTCGCTGGTAAACGGTCCTCCTACAAAGCTTTCATCATCATCAGCATAGAAATACCAGCCTTCCACCAATTCAGTGCCTTTACAGCAATCTTCGGAGAAAAAGTCCACGAGAATCATTTGAACTGCTCCTGCAGGCGATTGAACAGCCATTGCTCCTTGGTATCAGGGCGCATCAGTTCATAGCCTTCATGGTCAATGATGGCATCACCAGCACTATCCACATGCCCCTCCAGATCGCGCCTCCAGAGGCCTTTGCAGCAGCCTTGCTGGTCAAAGATGGCAATAGTGTCCTCCCTGTCCTCCATAGCGAGCCTCACGTGAAATAGCAGGTCTCTCAGACGGGCCGCCTGGTAGCGGCCCTTGCTGGGAGGGAAATACGGGCCGTTGTCTTGAAAAGTGGCAATAGTAAGCATGATCAAATCTCAGCAATAATACGAAAATCGGGATCGTTGTCTTTTTTAATCCATCGACATTGATTCATGCCAGGAATGACAATAAATAGCTTGTCATGATGGTCTTGTTCAACAATGGCAGCAGTGACGCTATTGCCAATGCGAGATTTGCCTTTCTTTGAAATGGCAAGGATAGAAATAATATCAGGCATTGTTTTAAAGAGGAGAGCGGGCCGCTTGTGGCGGCCCTTGTGCGAATCAGGCAGTTTGCTTCTGCATCCAACGCTGGCGATCATCAGCGCTTTCAAAAAGCGCCACTGGCTCATCGCTGTTGGGCTTGGTGCAGAAGAACTTGCTGGTGAGTAGCTTGCTGGTGCGAGCATCACGGAAGTCTGCTGTCCATAGCCAGAAGCCCTGGCAAGAAGCAACAAGCTTCACGCGCCGCTCAGTGCCTTTAGGAGCGCAGGAGCGCCACCACTGCCCCTGGGTGGGGGAGAAGGCAGCCATGGTGAAGATAAGACGGTCAGTCATTGGAAGAAGAAGAGGAGAAGCTCGCGCCTCAGTGAAACCAATATATATGCAGAAGGGGCCTGATGGCCCCTTTGTTACAAAGCTTCACACAAGCTCGATGCGGTCAATGGCGAAATCGGGGTGGAGCTGTTGGCACACGGAACGAGCCTGGTCAGCAGAGAAGGCGATATATGCAAGTGCGTCATAACGCTGATTCCTGCGGCAGAAACCATGGCAGACGAATTTGCGCTCTACTGGTTCGATGGTCTTGATGATGTAGTGGGGGCGGGAATCTGCCACGTGCTGCGTAGCCTGTTCAGGGGAAGCAGCATCAATGAGAAGCTCGCACTGGCCGCCATTGCGGGAGTTGGTGCAGAGGATGGAATAGGAAGTCATTGGTCTTGGGAAGGAGAGACTCGCGCCTCGTTGAAACAACAATACAGCAGAAAGGGGGCCAGAAGCCCCCTGTTCATAAATCGTTACAAAGCTCAGGCTTGTTCAATCAGGCTCACCCAGTAGCAATCAGGAAAATCTTCGTCTTGGTAGGAATGTACTAGTCCTTTGCTGATCAAAGCGCTCAGCACGCCAGCGCAAACGTGATCATTGTTGAAAGGAGATAGCTCGTGAAGCCAGCCGCAGCCAGGCTCATCCATGCCTTCCTGGATGGAGCTGTAGAGAAGCTGTTCTTTGTCGGTGAGGGTCATTGATCTTGAAAAGGAGGGACTCGCGCCCCGTTGGACAAACAATACAGCATGAAGGCGCCTTGAGCGGCGCCTGTTACAAAGCTTTACAAAGCTGGCAGCATGATCCAGCCGGTGTAGTTAGGAGCAGAACGATCCACGCGGATGAGCCCTTTCCTTTCCAAGGCTGTAAGAGCATTTAAATACGTTTCTAAACGATTGCCAACGAGGCAGCTTTTCGGTATAAAGCATGGCGCATTTTTATTGCGCTTCTGATGCACAAGAAAATAGGAATAAAGATTGCGCTGATTGATAGAAAGTCCTGAGTTCATTGTTTCCATCACATTTGATCGCAAATTCCCATCAGCACTTCACCAACGTATTTCCTTGCTGCTTTTAAATGGCCAAAAGCTTTAGAGCGTTCATCACGAGCCCGATAGTAAGCATCAGGGCCTTGTGGATAGAAATCGCGTCCGTTGCACGTTGTAGAAGCAAAAGCTTCTAGGGCTTTGGTGAGCGCATCGTAAGCAGCAGCGTATTCATCACGGAGCGTTGTCTTGCCAGTGCCGTTGAGATGGAGAGTGGGAACAATTGCCATTGGGGAGGTTGCGGAGGGTGCGGAGGGTTCGGAGGTTTACCAGGCAGCGCGAGGCAGTTCTTCTACGCGGCACTGCACTTCGCTGTTATGCACGCGAGCGAACAGTTCATAACGATCACGTGCCACATAGGCAGCAGCAGCTTCGTCCACTGCATCGACAGTGACAGTCTCAAAGCGCTTGTATTCCTTTTCTGCGCCCCAGGGGATGCAGACGTAAACGCGATAGGTGCGCTTGATGGGAGGCAAGGAGGAAGTCATGGAACTTGGGAGGAGGCATCTCTGCCGTTGAGAGAACTATATATCAGCTTGGGGCTTTGCGGCCCCGTTGTAACAATCAGAAATAAATGGCTTGGCCGTTGCTTTTAACGCTGATCACGCGCTCGCAATCAAAGGAGCGCCATGCACCTTCGCCTGCAGTGCGAGCAATGCGAAAATCGCGGCAACGCACGATGCTGGGCTTCTTTATGGGAGTGCCAGTGCCCTTGATTTCCTTGCTGTCGCGGGGATTGAACTGGAGGCGACGAACGGAACCATCAGCCTTGATGAATTCCACGCTGACGATGCTGCTGCCAGCGTTGAAGATGAACTGCTTGATAAGAGCGGTTTTGTCCATGAGAGGAGGCATCTCTGCCTGAACACCCCAGAACAATACAGCAAAAAGGCCCCTTGAGCGGGGCCTGTCATATTTCGTAACAATCAATGGAGGCTTTCAATGCGGAATGGGCCAAGGCGGCCTATGCGGAGAGCTTTTTCTTTAACCGTCTGCTGGCTATTTGTCCTGACATTCTTTACTCTGTAAAGGCCAGTTTCAGGATATATTTTTGTCACGATATATTCCCCTCTCCATTGTTTAAAGCCGAAATCATATAGATCGACGACTAAACCAACGGAGAATTTCATAATGGTTGGGGACTTACGAGCATGCGCTTAATGCAAGGCTATCAGGTGCATGAACAGACCCTGGATCTCCTTACACTCCTCGATGGGACCTTGTGTTCAGAATAGAGGCTAGATTATCAATTGACGGCAATCAATTGTTTTTCCCCACCACATAGTCCGAGTAGTGGCCAGCATATTCAAGGAGCGCATTATTGGAACAATTTCATTCCAGCTCTGCCCCATTAATTACAAGAATCTCCAGACGCTATCTTCCATGCTGTCAGCTAACGTGCGCAAATAATCCTTTGTACGCTTTGCTGGCTTGTTGACAGGGGCGTGATCAGGCGCTTTAGGAACCATGGCCAGAAGCTTAGTGCGAGCAGCAGCGCGATCATCAGCGGAATAACAAGACAAAGAATACCCTGATGCGTCTTTCACCATGCGGGAAATAGCACGCTGGGAATTTGTCAGGAAAGGGAGTACAAGTCATTGGAGGCACCATCGCTGGTAAAGGGCTGGTGAAAGGCCCCCGAAGGGGCTGTGGTTCCACCCGGCAGAATGGTAGGCCACAAAAAAGCCCCTGTCAAGGGGCTCAGCAGAACATTCCGTGACAAAGCCTATCACGGCCTTGGTTCCACCGAGAAGCCATTGGCAATTCGGCAATACCGTTCTGGATGGAGCTGCATGCATTTTGTCAAGCCCTCGTGATTGGGCATTGCATTAGGGGCAGCAACAATAGCGAAAGCACCAAGCCCGAAAGCAGTGGTGACAAGCATGAACGAAGCGATGTTGGTAAGCATGGTCATCAAATGCGAGAGAAGCAAATGCGGGCAGTCCCCTGTCCAGGCGAAGCAAGCTTTGAGAAGCTCCCGTAGGAGAGATCAAGAATGCGTCCGCCGTAATATGGGCCGCGATCATTGATCATGACAATCGTCTGCTTTCCATTGTCACGGTTTGTAACGAGAAGGCGCGTGCCAAATGGAAGAGATGGATGGGCAGCAGTAGAGCCGTAAGCATTGAACCGAGAGCCACTAGCAGTGCGTTGTCCGTCATAGCCATCACCAATGCCGTAATGAGAGGCAGTGCCACATTGTCTTGACAGAGCGTGGGCGGGCATGGTAGGGGCCAGAAGGAGCAGGGAAAGAAGAAATCGTGAAAGCATCAAGATGGTGAAATAGCTAGAGAGGCCCATCGCCCTCGCGGACGACAGTCTTCCTATTGTCTCACGATTGTCAAGGGAACTGCCAGGGGTGTCATGGGATGCTATGCTTATGGAGCAGTCGGTTCTAGAGGCTTAGTTGCTTCTCCTGTCGCAAGGCGGGCCGTGAGGGTGGACACTTGACGGAAGTGTGGGCAATGCTGTATGGCTTTGCCAGGGAGCTAGTCATTCTCCTGAGAGGCACATTTCCCTTCTAGGCGAGGAGATTTCCCCTAGTTGTTGTTGGGTATCGGAGGCTGTGAAAGAGAGGGGGCTTTGGCCCCCTTTCTTTGTGCCTATACAAAGCCAGCCGGAGGTAGGCTATACAAGGCCAGCCGATTCTTTATGGAAAGGAAACTGTCTGCAGAGCAAGAGCGTGAACGTCTTGCACGATGGTTGAGAAATGGTGAACAATATGATGATTGGGAATATGGAACTGAGCCTATTCCTGGAGACCATAGCTGGGCAAAAGAAAAGGCCCCTGATGGGGCCGTTAATTGAATTTAGAGAAGGTGGCTACTGGGCGTCGGGAAGTTGTTCAAGGGCGCGGCGGATGTAATCGGCAGGCTCCGTTGTGTCCATCGAGTGAGCTGCACCATCGAGCAGGTGCGATAGCGCAAGGAGTGCCTGCTCCTTCAAGCTTGGTGGCTTGGGGCGGCGGGCGGCGCGGAGCGAAGGGATCAGTTCGGGATGTGTGGCCAGGTTTTGCCAGTGAAGCCACTCACAACACGCCTCCAGTTCCTGGTCGGCGCCCCATTGTGCGGCGCGAGCAGCGACATAGGCAAGAAGATTGGCCGACCAGCCGATAACTGGGGCGTTTTGCTGCTCCCTCCATTCGCAGTCCCACTGCTGCACCAGCTCCGGTGGTGGGGTGATGGGATGTTGTTGTGTCATGGGTGATTAGTGGTAATGACTACTCGTGGTTAATTTCAAAAGCATCTTCTGGAGGCAAAATGGATTCTCCAAAATCTGGCCAGTCCGTTTCATGATATTGCCAACGGAGAAGAGCAGGGATGGCCGATGGTTCAATGCCTATGTCTTCTAAAACAAAATCAAACCATTTTGCCATTGTTTCAATGACTTCCGCCACGTAGCTACTGTTTGGCTCTTGACAAATCGTTTCGCCAATCATTTCCTGAAGTTTGGTAGCCATGATTAAATGCCAGTGGCGGCACGATAGAGCTTAAGACATATATCCTCATGCTTTTGTTTCCATAGCTCAAGACGACTCTCCAACTGTTGCAGAGAAAGCTGTCTGTTTAAGCGCTGAGGACGCTCCCAATCAAGCTCGGGATCGTTTTCATATTCTTCACAAATCATTGTTCATCCTCCGGGAATTCAAGGTCAATGCGTTTAATATTTACGCAATAATCAATACCAGCATGTTGTTCCACTTCGTCTCTTATGCGCTCTGTGAAGGCAAAGATTTCTTCTGCAGTGATGCGCCTGCCGAAATCAATGGCAAGTTCAATGTAGGAATAGTCGCGAATAGCTTCCTGATTTTTAAGCAAGCCCATGATCACAGAGCTCCTTCTTTGACGGCACGCGCGTAAGCAAGCAGATATTCTTCCAGATCTGCGCCAGTAGGAGCTTCTTCGACGAGGGCTTCATGGTCCTTCTTGTGATGCTGCAGAGCTGCTTGAAATACGTGGCGAATAGAATTAAGAGCTATTTGCTGCACAACGTTAGGCTCTTCATCAGAAGCCTTTTCTAATGTGCAGATAAATTCTTGTAGCTCTTGAAGGCTGATATTGACATTGACCATGGGAGAGCCGAGGCTCATCACAAGATTGTTGCCATGAAAGGCGCTAATGCCGCCTTCTTCGCCTAACCAATGATAAAACCTTGTAGTCATCTGTTTGAAAGAGAAAGGGTATGCAAGCTCTCGCCCGCATGCCCAGTAGTATGCCGACTTCAGCAGGCAAGGTCAAGCGTTGTAACAATTCTTTACATTGCCTGCCTTTTCCCTGAGTTCTAGCGTGGTGCGATAGGCAGCTTTGTGGCTAGGCAATGGCTTGTCTCGCCATTTGGTAGCAATGCAATGGCAAGTGCCCATGGGCTCCAACACGGCATGCCTGTTGGTCCTGTCTAGGAGAATTTGCAAAGCCTGGCGCTTCCGCTTGGAAAGATCAGGCTCTGGCTCTTCAATGCCCACGCGGGCATAGTCCGCTAACTCAGAAAGATCATCTAGCAAATTGGTCGTTATCACGAAATGGCGACCACGACGATGGGCCTTAGACCAAGCAGGATGCACGTTTTCTGCTGCTAGAGCTTTGGCATCTTCCTGAAGCTCAGGAGGAAGCACAATATGAACTGTGGGGGCCAATGGTGTGCCTTCAACAATGAAGGAAGGCTGATGCGAGTCCATGAAAAATCAATGGAGAAGGAATTCACGATCTTGGAAGATGATAAGCACGTTTCCCCATTCGCGACGAGGAAGCAAGGAATACATGCCCATGCTGTTCTGCCAGCTAATAGAAAGTGGGCCGAACCACATTGTTCCCCAATCGCTGGTGCAAATTAAGCCAATGAAATCATTCATTCCCATTGATCAGCGGAAGGTTCGGGAAGAGGCTTTATCTCTTCAATCATTGCAATTTTGATATCAGGGCGCATTGCAAGCATGAAGTGTTCAGCTTGCTTTGGAGACATTGCGCCCAGGGCAATGGTTTTACCTTCAGAAGTGGTAATTTTGAAGGTGCGACATGGCGTCATAAACAATCTTCCTCGATGTGTTCAAGAATGGCTTGAGAGAGTTCTTCCTCTAGCATAATTTTCCAATCTTGATCACCGCCGAGACTTCCCACTTCACAAACGAGATGGAGGCTGTCTGAAATGCGAGTGGCATCCATCATGCAAGCCACTGCTTCCGGCATTTGACCAGTGGCAAAAAGATCCTCTGCTGCTTCCGTATGAGCTTCAAACCACTTACCCAGGCAGTACAGTGCCACCTGGCGATAAGCCTCATCGCCATAGCGCTCCAGGAGCTTATCGATGCCCTTGTGGAGCCTAGGCGGAATGCCTACCGTGCCATGGTCAGCAATGTGGGGCGCAATGGAAGCAGAGATGGCATCACGCTTGCTTTGCTTGGCTGCAGCAGCCTCTCGCAGGAAGGCTTCGGCAGTGGAGAACGTAAAATCAGACAATGGAAGGGGGCAACAATGACAGTGTGCCAACGCTAGCGCCGCTTGTCAATAGTCGTCTTTATTAATTGTTTGTAAAGGAATGGCTTCAGGCCATTCCTCTTTTTCTGGTTCTGCATCAAAGCTCACCTCTGCTGATGCAGGCAAGGAATTCTTCCTGCGTTCTTCAGTGGCATTGGCTTCTTTTTCTTTTGCAATGGTAGTGGAAAGATCTTTGAGGAATTTCCTGTAGGAATTGTCTTGTTGTGATTCTTGTTTGATTTCGTTGAGACCAAGAAGCTTTGCTTGTTCAACAAGGGAGTTCTTTGCCACATTGAGAAACGATGCATCACCAGCGCTTTCTTCAATCTTGATCATCTCTTTGCTTCCATCGTCACCACCTTCCATCATTGTTATCACGCGCTTCCTTTTGCTCTTCTCAAAACTATCAAGAGCCAGGTCTTTCAAATCCATTTGCTCCTTTAGAAGACGTGCTCGATGCACGTCTTGATTCTTGAGAATTTCTTCTGTGTATAACTGTCTATTGAAATGCCTATCTCCATTGACTGTTTCCTTGCTCAGCTTTAGAACATTTGCAATTTGACGATTGCTCATCTTTGCAGCAAGAAGCTCTTGCACCATCCATCGCCTAAGACCAAGCATTTCCTTGGAATAACCAGCAGAACCACGCCCGCCATTTACTTCGGTTTCTCTTACTGCTTCAAATTGCGTCAAGCTTACGCCTGCTTTTTTCAATGCGTTAGCAGCATATTCAAGCTCTTCTTCTGGCGTTGTAAATTCAATCTCAGGCTTAGCCATGCGCAGCTCTATTCTCTAGTGAATTGTATCTCCTTTTCCATGGAGAGAACGAACGAACAATTCAGTGAAGCGTTCCATTTGTGCAGTGGCCATGCTTGCCGGATAGCCATCAATGGCTTCTTTCAGGCTACATAGCTCTTGCCATTCTTCTTGCGAAAGCTCTTCTTCTGACGATGCAGGGAAAATAGTCATCATTTTACCTCCTGAATTAAGCCGGCAATTGCGAGCTTGTTCTTTACAATTTCGTAGGGAGTTTCTTGCTGGAAATAAAGACTAAACAAATAGCGTGGCCCGTCTAAATTAACCACGCAATGCTCGGCTTGATTGTTGAACAAATAAAGCGTGTTGGGGATATATTTAAGCTCCGTAATCTTCATGTTTTGATTGTGGAGATCTTCGCCAAAAAGCGTATGACTATGGTGATCCTCACTGATCAGCATATTGAGGCAGCATTGCCTAAATACATCTTTGTGCCATTTGTAAAACGTTGACGCCTGCACCATTAACAGCCCCAATCTTGCTACTGGCTGCACTGCATGCACTGCTCGCAGAGCAGAATCTTCTGCAATCAAGCCCATGGGAAGTTCGATGGCATTAAAGCCAAAATGCTCTGACCACGCCTGGCTCTCTTTATCAATGGAGCGGATGGCTTCCGTCAGGGCATCTGGTGTTTGCGAAATGGTTGCGTAAAACTGATCTGGCATTGTTTCGTTTAGCGCAGGCACACAATACAAAAAAGGGGCGCACAAGCGCCCCCTTTCTAGCTTTCTAATGATACTGCCAGAATGCCTGCTCCATGAGCTGGTCGAAGTCAGTTAAGCGTTTAGGACAATACTTCCTAACAAATTCTTCCATTTCATGCTGGAAGCTATCCACCAGTTCCGCATAGGCAGCATCGAGGCCAGCAGGGGATAGCTCTTCTCCAGTCTCGCGGCGATAAGCAACTGCCATGCATGACTTAGGACTCTCGCAGAATTCATTCTGCATTGATTTCCTCCTCAATAGCAAAGCCACTATCAATTAGCTTTTCAATTTCATGCAGGCTAGAGCGCCAATGGCGCTCTCCTTTAATATCACGTGCTCCATAAATAGTACGGGCCGCTGGTTGCGGCCCTTTCTTAGGAGAAGAAAAGCCATAGTGAACAATTGGCAAAATTTCTACGCCGTTATGTTCCAGCAATGGCAAGTGATCGACTGCTCGCGGAGCGTTAAGCATTGTTCAGGAAAATTCCTTTGCAATGCTAAAGAGAGTTTTGTTCAATGAAGGCTTATTTGCCTTACGTGATGAACGTTTCGCCCTTTGGGGGCTCCACTCTGGCTTGAGCGGCATCGCGGGAGTGTTTGGTCTTGTGCAGGCTTTTGTTCTTTTTAGGGAATCTTGGCCTGCTGGACTGAACGCTCCGCCCTGTGGGGGCTCCGCTCTGGCTGGATGGCCATGCCGTAGAAGCTGGAGAGCCAAGCGCTGATTTTGGGGTGCGCTCGGGACTTTCCGGCACCACTGTACTCCATCGCCACAAGCGCAAATGTGCCAGTTGATCTATCGTCCTACAATGAGCCAAGTGTTGTCAGGGTCAGTGCTCTGTTGGGCTTCAATAAATGGCTCGCCTGACTGCTCAGCACCTCCCTCGGTTCCTTCGATCATTTCTTCCATCGCATCGAAGAAAGCTTCTGTGTCTTCTTCGGTTGCAAGCAAAAGCGGCGCTAAAGGCGCCGCGCTCTCATTATTGTCAAAAATCAATTTCATGATCTTTAAGAAATTATTACTTCCATCGTAAACAAAAAGCTAAACTATTTAAAGCTGCTCGCTACGGTCGGCAGCGGGGAGGCTAGCAATAGAGCCTCCCTCCTATTGCGAAGTTAGAAAAAATCGTGATCAGCATCCTCTTTATGGGGGATGCTTTCTATGGGCGCATTAGGAGAAGTGAAGTCCAGATCAGGCCCTTGATAGTCCCATGAGTGGTACATGCGGGTGCGTTCGTCGTGCGGGCCAACAATGAAGCTGCTGGTGATCAAGCCTTGGCGACGCGCCATTTCAAGGAGCTTGCCGGTGGTGACATTTTCATTCATGCCAGTCCCCAGCGACACTTGCTGCTTGCTGAAACGCTCATGCGGACGCATGTTCACATAGTTCGCCACACGATCCAACTCAGCAATGGAATTGCCGAGAGGGCCAGCGTAGTCCCAGCCGTAATTGACGGCATTGCGCTTCAAAACGTGTTTTCCTGCCAGGCCACTCCGGCTCTTCACCCATTCAAGGATGAACTGGTTTTGATCAAAATTCCCTTCTTGACGGTAAAGCTTCACAACTTCGCTGACGTTATCAACAAAACTAGAACTATCACGTAAGCCACCTTGACGGTTTAAGTGGTGAAGAATGACGATGGAGCATTTGTAGACATTGGCCATGTCCCGCAATGCATAAAGCGAATCGCCAGCATTACTTTTGATGAGGTCGACGTTCATGCCAGCAAAACAGGCAGTGAGCGAATCAATCACCACCAGCACTGGACGGTGCTTTTTGATGAAGCGTTCTAACTGTTGGATGTGAGCAAAGCGCCAGGTTTCCCAGAAGGAAATCATGCCAGGCTTAATATTGGCTTCTTGGTAGCCGATGATGGAAAGCTTTTCTTTGGTGTCTGACAGCGGCTCGTCAGCAGAGATGAGAAGGCATTTGCCAGGGAGACAACGGCGACCAGACCATGATGAGCCAGTGGCAACGCCCAGTGCCCAGTTGTAGACAAGAGACGTTTTGCCAGTGCCGCCTTGTGCAGCAAGAAGAGTGACACTACCAAGCGGAACGATGCCAGCAATTAACCATTCACGAACGGAATCATCATCGATCAGTTGCAACACGTCAATAGTTTCAATTTCTTCCTTGCCGAATAAACGAGCCTTTGCTTCGTCGATCATCTTGTCGACATTGGCCTGGCTCATCTTTACGCCATGGCTTTCTAGCCAATTTGCTGCTTCATAGGCAATGCGGGAATCATTATCAAAAAGGCCAACCATGCGCTCAAAGGTGCCAATGATCTCCTCATAAGAAGGAAGACCATCTTTACCTTCATGGCGATCTTTAGAAACGATGGAAGAAAGAATGAGTTCTTGATCGGCACCATCGTCTAACCAATCCGCGAGGTCATAGCCTCCATTCTGAGGCAAACTGTCCCATTCAAAGTTGCCCGGATCCGCGTAGAGCCATTGTGCTCCAGGATTATCAGAAGCAACTTCCCGCATAAGAGCCACGCCAGGCTCATCGCGATCAGGGCATAAAACAATCTTCTTGCCGCGAAACAACAGCGAATAGTCACCATTGGCGCGGTATTGACCGCTACCACCAAGGAAAGTGATAGAAGGAATGCCAATTTCCCACAGGCGATCACAAGTGAGTTCGCCTTCAACAATGAAGATTGGAAGTCCCGTTACCTGAGAAGCCGTTAGGGCTTCATCAAAACGATAGGGGAGAACGCTGCTTCTTATTTCATCAATATATGCTTTGCGTTGATGAGCACCTTGCGGCACCGAAGGATAGCTTTGCTTGATAGTTTTCTTGCCACTTGCATCATCACGATGCACGTTGATGGTTGTTTCGCCTTGGCGGTTTTTGTAAGCGAAAGTGTAAGCTTGTGGTTCGCGAAGAGGGCGCTCCCAGCGGTCAAGCGGAGCAATGATGTTGCGAATTTCGGCACGGTGCTTGGCGGAGTCGTCGTTGAAGCAGTTATAGGCGCCGTTGGCAGTGTTGATAGAAAGGTCGTTACCTCCGCATGCTGGGCACATATATTTCCCTGGATGATCGCTTGCTTCCAGCTTCTCAATGTGGTCCAGGATGGAGAATGCCATAACAGAGGGAGGTGTGAGTCCTGTTGTAGCAAGGAATTTCGGGAGTGGTAGGTCGATCAGTAAAACTAATGGTTGAGTTTACAAAACATAATGACAAATGATGAATTTTGGGATGCCAAACTGAAATTCATGGCTAGTCTGTACACGTTGTCCATGATTCCTCCTCTCGACTACCCCCTTAAATGACAGCCAACGTTCACGCTGAACCAAAGAAAGGGCGGCATTTAAGCCTCACGGACACTGCATATACGCATCTCGGCAACATTGCCCACGAGGCGCGTCTGTCTTTAAGTGAGACGCTTGAACGTCTAGTCCGCTCCACACCCATCTGGGAAGGTAGCGCCACCTTGGCCAATGGCGCCTTCGATCTCATCGAAGACTATTCCGTGTCCCTTGATTCCTCTTTTGATGAAAGTCTCTGAGCTAAAACTTGCCTGCGAAGAATTCCTTCTTGAGCACGGCGACGAAGAAGTGAAGCTTCTTTGGGAAGAGGGGGCTCTTACTGAGGGCTTTGATCCTAAGTATTACGAAAATCCTACGGACGTTCGCGCTGTAGCTGATTGGCCCCTCCCCGGCAAAAGCCTTGTCACTAAAAACGAAGGCGCTGAGATGAGCATGTTGTTTGTCATTATGTATGGCGAATATGAAAATATTCCCGTGATGGCATCGTGATTTCTCTGCCTGTTTACACCACCGACGTTGTTTCTTCCATGCAAGACCCCGCCCAGCAAGCAATGATGGACCGCTACAACGGTCTGTTTGCCCCCCTTGAGATTAGCGCTGAAGCCTTTAAGGCTGCGTATGACACTCCAGACATTGGCCCACACATTGAGAAGGATTACAAGGGCCTGTCCTATTTGTCTTGGCCGTTTGCCTACCGCTATTTAAAGGAGCATTTCCCGACTCTCTTTGTGGCCTTTGAAGAGAAGACCATTGGCGAAGTGGTATTTGGCACCCCCGGCGCTTACTACCTGCGCCCCTACCTCACTGATGGCTGCCGTCGCACTGTTGCATTGATCTTCCCGATCATGGACAGAAAGCACAATTCCATCAAGGAACTGGATGGTCGCGCCATTAGCGACAACTGCCAGCGTGCTGCAGTAAAAGCTATTGCCACCTTCACTGGTCTCGGTCTGCGTCTCTATGCAGGAGAAGACATTCCCAAAGAAGATGAAAAAAACCCACCCAAACTCTCGTTGCAACAGGAGACTCCGAAGCAAGCTACGCGGGCAAGCAAGGCGCCAGCGGCAACTACATCAGCTCCTGAGCCTTCTGGAGCAACGGCAGCTACTGCCTCCGATGACGCAGACGCCTTTGATGCCAAGACTGCTCTGACCACAATTTGCAAAGCCAATCCGTTTGGCTATGCCGATCAGAAGAACAGCATGGCACTTGGCAAAGCCGCCCTGGAAGCCATTGGCCTATCCCGTGCCACTGAAGTGAAGACGTGGCAGCAGTTTGGCAATGTGGCAGCAGCCATGATGACGGTCTGGGCCAAGGAAGAACAAATGGTTATCACCAAGGCAGACATGACCAAGGAGATTGATCTTGTCCGAGCCTGTGACAATGCCGAAGCAATGGCAGAAGCCATGAAGGCTTTTGTAGCAAAAAAGCCATAGATCTAGCAGCGGCCCGCTTTGCGCGGGCCTTTGCTGGAACCATCTGCCTCTCTGAAAATGACAGCCCCCTTAATTGCCTTCCTCCCAGACTTTTTAGCGAATGATCCGCTTGGCCTTTTCCTTCTTGTTTCCTTTGCTGCAGTCTTGATTGCATGGACCATTATCTTGATCGTGAGCTGGATCCTGCCATGAGTAATTACGTCTTCAAGCTAGATGAAGGCAGTGTTCAAGTGAGTTATTCCTTTTCGGGAGTATTTTGCCCAGATATTGTTATTCATTTCAAGCAGTTTCTTCTTTCTGCTGGTTTCACTGAAGGCACTGTCGCTGACTGTTTCCATCAGGCAGCAGAAGAATATTACGACTATGCAAAAGATGGCGATAAATCATCGTTCATTGCTTGATTCCTGCCATGAAGCATTCTGGAGCTTTCCTGACGACACGCTTAGCAGTGACCGTCGTATTGCTGCTATTTTGCACGCTATTGCTGAACATCCTCTGGCTGATCGCACTTTCCTTTATCAAACTGCACGAACTATTCTCATGCCTGATATTGCAATGTGTAATGGCGACGAATGCCTTGTCAAGGAAAATTGCTGGCGTTACATGGCGCCCCCTGATCGCTTCCAAAGTTATTTTGCAACGCCGCCTTGTACGGAAGAAGGCTGCGATTATTTCTGGGACATAAACGAAAAATAGTGCCCTGTTACGATCTATGTCTCGACGCCCTTTCGATGCCTTCTCTTCCTCGGTACGAACCCAATCGACTGCAGATCAATCGCCGTCGTTATTACGTCTTAAACGATTTTCCGAATGCCCCAGAAGGCATTGTTTTGCCCTCTGTGACGACTATTGCGAGCGCGTGTTCGCCGCCTGGCAAGATTGCGGCGCTCATGAACTGGCGAAAGAAAGTCGGGGATGAAGAGGCAAATCGCCGCACACGCTCTGCCGTAGAACGTGGCAATTGGCTTCATGGCGTCCTAGAAGATTTCTGGAACGGCGAAGACATTAACTGCCATTTGGATTCCCATCCATTGTTCGTTCCCTATTTCGATAGCATTGCCAACTTCCTCACAGGCATAGCCAGCCCCTTGTTGGTGGAAAGTGCCATCGCATGGTATTGCCCCTCCACTGAAACTGGCTACTCCGGCACGTTCGACATGCTGGCCACCATGGCCAATGGCAAAACGGCGCTGCTCGATTGGAAGACCAGCTTTAAGCAAAAGCCCGACACGCAACTAGGTGACTACCGGATGCAGCTCGGAGCTTATTCCCAGGCCATTGAACAGATGTATGGCATTGAGATCAGCGAGGCGCATTGCGCCATTGCTATTTACGATCCAGACACTGATCAAGGCCAGGAAGCTCAAATTATCAGCCTTGACGGCGCTGACCTCGCCATGCAGGCAGGAGTGATGGCACAGAAGACGCAGCAGTTCTTCTTTGAGCATTATCCCGGCGGACGCCCCTTAACCATTTCTATGGATAGGGGAGCTTGATTCATTAAGTTTTGTGACTATGCTTAGGGAGCCCGTCCAGGGCCGACCACTCTCCTTCTGAGGAACACTACATGCCCTCTGGCAATCTTCCCGTTTTCAGCGGCACTGTCGATCTCACCCCCGACATTCTGAATGCAGCCAAAAAGGCTGGTCCCAATGCACAAGGAAATTACAGCTTCCGCGTGGCACTGTGGAACAACGACAAGCGTGACAAGGACACTGCCCCTCATTTCAAGGGGCAAGTGACTGTCAACAAGATGGAAAACAGCCCCAAGGCTTATTCTTCCTTCTGGCAGAACGGCGAGAGCGCAAGCGGCAGCTTCGCATCGTCCTCGTCTAACGACGATTTGTTCTGAAGTTTTCTTCCATCGTTGTTTCTTGGGGGCGGCAACGCCCCTTTTCTTTCATGCTCCTCAACGACAAGCAAATCAGCATTCTTGCTGAAAATGACATTATCTTTCCTTTCACGGGAGAGAAGCGTCGCGAGCTGGACAATGGCACGAAAGCATTGTCTTACGGCCTATCCCATGCTGGTTATGACCTGCGCCTTTCTCCTGAAGGCTTCATGGTCATCAATAACAACAAAGAACTAGAAGCTCTAGACGTGAAGAGCTTCAATGCCAGCTTGATGTATGAAGCTAAGCCAGTTCAGGAAAATGGCTCCACCTTCTTCGTTCTTCCGCCTTTTTCCTATGCATTAGGCGTTAGCCTTGAGCGCATCTCAATGCCCAACAATGTGATGGGCATCACAGATGGGAAGTCAACGTATGCTCGTCAAGGCACAATCATTAACGTTACGCCAATTGAGCCTGGCTGGTCTGGCCATCTCACTATTTGTATTGTCAATCCCCTGGCTTTTCCATGTCGCATCTATGCCAATGAAGGCATCGTTCAAGTGATGTTCGTGAAGCTGGAAAACGATGTGGCCAGCGCTTATGGCGATGGTAAATATCAAAATCAAGGAGCTAAAGTAGCTTTTGCTGCTGTATAGCTCGTGAGCGCATTAGAAGATCAGTTTCTCGGGCTTTGGCAGGCTCATTATCCCGATCTCTCATTGATCAGGGAATTCAGCGATGTAGAGGCTTGGGAAGCTGATTTTCAAGAGCGCTACGCCAAAAGTAAACGATCAAAGCGTTACAGGGCCGATTTTGCACATCTTCCTTCTCGCTCTCTCATTGAAATACAAGGTGGCACTTTTAATCGTGGCCGTCATGTTACTGGCTCTGGCTACGAACGAGACGCCAGAAAATTTAACCTTGCCATGATGTGTGGCTGGAAAGTATTTCTACTTACTTCCCAAACGGCCAAAGAAATCGCCTGGCTTGAGAAGATTGCTGCTGTTCTACGAATGTCTTAATGGCTTCTCCTGCTTCGCCAAGGAGCTGATCTGCGGCTTCTAAATCCATTTGTTGCATTTGCATGGCTTGACGCAGCTCAAGATTTTCTTTCACCAATGCAGTGACGGCTTCTTGCATATTGCTCCAGCCTTCCATCATGGTACAGGCTACTTCCCGAAGCTTATCAATGTCATCACATTCTGCTAAAGCTTTCTTATTGGCTACAAGGGCAAAATCCCTTTCCATGCTTCGCTCAAAAGGCCCCATGGCAGCAATACATTCTTTTCCGTTGTAGCTTAATCCTACTGGAACAGAAAACATCCTTGACATTGTTCCTCTGTCGTTTGCTTTAGCCTAGCGATGCAGCATAAAGGCAGGCAGTTTGTTTATCCAGTGGATGATGGGAGGAAGGCCGAAAAATTAGGTGCGGCTTCCTTCCGAAAGCTTCCATCCACACCAACTTCCCACACTTGGGACACTGGACAAACCGTTGTCTACGTTCAGCCCACGGCTGCTGGCTGGATGCCCACTAGCCTGATCGGCACTATTGCCGCCATCGTGAAAGATGGAAAACAAACGAAAGCTCGCATTATTTGGCATGCAGAAACAAAGGTGGCGCCTATCATTGGTTTCCAGAGGCTGCGTCCTTTTCTTTTAGTTCATGACTTCTTCTCCGCTGCAAACCATTGATCCCCTCTGTGACGGTATTAGCTTTGTCAGGCTCATCGATTGGATGGGAACTTCGCTTGACATCGTTTGTGATGCGCGGCAGTCTTTCGATCAGGCCTCTTTTGAATGGACTGATAAGGATCAGAAGCTTCTTAACTATTTGGTAAAGCATCAGCACACCAGCCCCTTCAGAGGCGTTGTCACGAAATGGCAAGTGAAAGCTCCGCTATTTATTGCTCGGCAATGGTGGAAGCATGTGATTGGTGGCACCTATGCGAATGACCAGCTTGGTTGGAATGAGAAAAGCTTTCGTTACTGCGAAGCAGATGACGAAATTTACTACATGCCTCGTGAGTTCAGGCAGCAAAGCGCAAGCAATAAGCAAGCCTCTGCTGGACCTCTAGAGCCCTCCATGAATCACGTGGCCATGATTGAATATGCCAAGTCTCTAGAGCAGGCGAAGCAGGCTTACAAGGCCCTCCTGACGCTAGGCGTAAGCAAAGAGCAGGCCCGTGGCATTCTGCCCATGAGCACATACACCAGCTTCACCTGGACTTGTAGTTTGCAAGCCCTTCTGCATTTCCTTTCATTGCGCGACAAGCCTGATGCGCAAAACGAAATCCAATGTTATGCTCAAGCACTGGCCACGTTGGCCCGCCCCCTCTTTAAAGAAGCATTCCAAGCATTTGAGGAAAATGGTAATGCCTTTTGAACAAGCTCCTGAAGCCTTCCATCCAGTAGAGCGCCCTATTCATTATGCCAGCGGTGGCTTAGAAGCAATTGAAGCCATGGAAGCAAGCATGACGCCCGAAGCGTTTCGCGGCTTCCTGAAAGGCAACATTCTGAAATATGTTTGGCGTTATGAACAAAAGAATGGCTTAGAAGATTTAGAGAAAGCTAAGTGGTATCTTGGTCAGCTCATCTTTGCCTTAGAAACTGATCAAGAACGCGAAGCTCTTGCTGCCATTGAAAATAATATTGACAATGGTTGCAAAGATGGCGTTTGCCCTATTCCAGGTGTACGCTTTGATCTTCCAATGCCAGCAGCAAATTCAGGAGATATTTTTAGTCCAATCGACTAGCCCTAAGCTGCCTGCCATTCTGTATAACAAAAGCCCCCAGAAATGGGGGCTTCTTCTTTTGACGGTGGAATGTAATAGTCGCGCTCTTCTGCAAAAGCTTCAATATCTTGCAAGGAAGTATGGGCACTGACAAAGCTATTGTGATGCACCCATGAGAGAAGAAGTTCTTCTCGTTTCTCAGCCCAAAACTGCTGGGGGCGCCACCATTCAAAGATTGGCTCTGCTCCTTTTAAAAGATTACAGGCCTTACAACTTGGCACTAAATTATACCTTGCGAAATGTGGCCCTCCTTTGCTTTTGGGCACAATGTGATCAATAGTCAGTTTCTCATTCCACCGTCCGCAATATGCGCACGCGCATTGTCCAAGTGGTCCCCGCAGCGGATAGTCTTCAAAAATGCTTTTACGAAATCGGCGTCTAGCATCTCCAGGGCGAAGTTCAATGAGAGAATACAAAAGCTCATCAGGACCATTCGCTCTATGCATGGCGCTATTTACTTTTTCTGCAAATAATCTAACGAGCCCCTATTGATTAATGCGCTTTAGCTAACATTAAGTTTGCAGAACTTCCCATGGACTTTTTCAAAGAAGGCATGGCCAACTTTGTGGCCACTATAACGGCTGGCATGCTTCTTTCTACGGGGGCTATGCTTATTGCTGTCGGCAATCAGCAAGCCAAAGTGGCAGTGCAGATTGAAGCTATCACTGAAAAACTCAATACTCTCACTGATAATATGAGTGGCATTGAAAGTCGCGTGCGCAGTTTAGAAACAGAACGCTAGGCTATAAGAAATTCTCTTTGGAGATCAGCCATGTCTGGTGCAGAATGGTTTGTTGTTGGCGGCATTATTATTGCTGCTGCTGACCAAATTCTTGATCATTCACCATGGAAAAGCAATAATGTGCTGCAATTACTGATGGAAGGGCTTAAGTCGATTTTCCGCGTCAAGGGGTGAAGCCATGTCGGCTTCTGACAAGGCATTCTGGGATTCGTGCTTTCTTCTGGCCCGTAGGCATGGTGCGCGTTTTCCAGAATTAGCCGCAGCTCAATGCTGCTTAGAAAGTGGCTTTGGAAAGCACACATCTGGCACCCATAATTATCTGGGTCTCAAGGGAGATGGCACTAGAACTACCACTCAAGAATGGTACGACGGTCAATGGGTGACAATTAAGGCTGGGTTTCTTGATTTTCCTAGCCTCTCAGCTTGCATTGAATATTTAATCACGCGATGGTACAAAGATTATCGTCAATTTAAGGGCGTCAATAATGCGCCCAATCGTTACGCAGCGGCACGCATGCTTAAAGAGCAATCGTATGCCACTGATCCAGAATATCCTGCAAAGCTTTCAAGGCTTATGAAGGAATATGCTCCAGAAACTACGCAATTTACTATGATTGGCCCCAAAAAACGCCCTCAAGATTTTGGCTTTAAAGCAAATGATTCGCATTTAATTGTGAACGATGCAGCAGAAACTATGAAAGCTTTCTCTACTGATGGCAAGCTTTTGTGGGGTATTCCATGCCTTGCTCGTGGACAATATAGTGATTTTGAATGGAAAACCACAAATTCCGACACACCTCCCGGTTTGTATAAAATTGGCGCCGTCTATAAAGACTATGAAAAAGTAGGCAATAAACCTGCTTATGATCGCACGCTCATGGCTTATGGCTGGTACAGCTTCGATCTCATTGAACTGGAAAATCAAGAAGCAGGCAATGGCCGCGCTGGAATTATGATCCACGGCGGTGGCAGTGCCAATGGTTGGCCTGGGGCATGGGTGCCTAATCAACCCCTAGTCCCCACCCATGGCTGTGTGCGTTGTCACAACATTGATCTACGTGACAGGATTCTGCCTTTAACCAAGCAAGGCACTGTTTACGTCAGCGTGTTTCAAGAAGGATGAGCAGGCAAAGTTGGTTTAATGCGCTTTGCTACGAAGCAGGACTTTGGGCCGTTTCACAATGGCCCTCTCTTGCTTTCAATCCATGGTGCAAACTGCTCATGGCGTATTGCCGTCCAGATTGGGCAGAATGGAAAACTAAAATCGTAATGGAAAAGGTAGATGAACAAGCGGCGGTATTAGTAAAGCAATGGGAGAAAGAAGAAAAAGAAACAAAAGCAAATGCATTAGCGGAGAAAGCTCGCTCTCTTTATCCAAAAGCAAAGGTGACGCCTCTTCCTGACGCAATTGTTCCGTCTGTCCTCATTGAAACAGCCCCACCAGCAGACGCTAGTGAGGCTGTAAAGGCACTGGGAGGAGAATTAAGGATTACGTACCAGCTTCCCAATTCAGAAGCGCCCTGAGGCGCTTCCATTTAGCAAGTTCCTTTCCGTGGTAGTCTTCCCAGCTAGCAATAACATCGCTTAATCCTTTGATGGCAATAGCGGGGTCATCATCAACAAGAAGTTCTTGAAGAGCGTCTGAGATGTGGTCCACTTGCTGGTTGTACCACTGGTCTTTGAAAGTCACTTTGATAGACGAGGCGACTAGACCATACTACCAGGATTACGCCCAGGGACCAACTGAGATATTAGAGCCTGCTGCTCCCATCGGCCATATCTCTATGTAAGCTTCCTGGCGTTACCATGGCTCTCCTTTTTCTTTATTGTAATTTATTTAAACCACTTCTACCCAACCAATCATCCCAAGCGCTTTTGCATTGCTCTCGCTGTCCACAGTCAAAATAAGCACATCGCTTTCCCCTAGCTCATTAATACCAAGTGCTAAACGAATGGCTACTGGCGTTTCATAATTATTTGCTGTACCTTGCGATACAAATCCAGAATCAATAATTGTTCCCCCAGAAAACGTGCCACTAGCAATGGTTTCAATATTGCCACGTCCATTTGTTGCTGGAATCCAATTACCATCAATAGAAGTGGGATTCTTGCGAAGGCGCCACAATACAACGTCACTAGATGCAGTGGCAGTGGAAATACGCACAGGCAAAATTACATTGCCAGTACGCCCACTTGCCATACGAATGCCAGCGGTAATTCGCTCTCCAGATGTATTCGGAACAGAAGATAAACTATGGTTGATGGAATAAATAGCTCCGTCTGGTTCATATCCGCCTTCGCTAAGGATGCTGCAGCACACTTGCTTCATTGTGCGGCTGCCATCTTGAGCGGATGCATTATGAATGCGATAGGACAATGGAAGAATGGCCGTTTGCATGTATACGCTGTCTAAAGCGTTGTAATGCTCAAATTCATGGCAATAAATAGTTTCTCCATTAACCACAAAACCAGCCCTTACTCTTCCCACACCGAGCCATTCAAGATCAACAGCAAGAATTTGAGCTTTAGCAAAATCTAAAGATGGAAGAGTGTTGATATTCCATAATTGCTGATCCACTACAGTTTCAACAACACTGCCAGAAACGTTGCTTCTAATGACAAACTGTAACGTCGTGCCACTAGCACGTAGCATGATGCCATTATTGTCATCAAACATTCCCACTTCTTGAATTAAGCCTGCCGTTGGCTCTTCTCCAATAAAGCTTTGCAAAAACATCATGCTTTTGCCTGGTTGATAAGGAAAATTTTGCTTTGTCCTGCGCAGTACAGTATCACCAGATGCAGTGCTTACTGTCATCGCAATACTGCTTTCATTTAGCAAGAAAGTGGAAGTGCCACTGCCACTAATCTTTTCGTACCATTGATCTGTGCGCTTGTCGTAGCGCATTGTGCTGTCAAATAACGTATATGGCTGACTTGTCCGCTGCCTTCCAAAAGCATCTACCGCTGCACTATCTGGACCTTTCTGTAAAATCTTTCCACGATAATCTGCTTCAATATGAGTTTCAAATTGTTCACCACCTGCAATAATTTGTCCCATGATAATTAGGCTTTCCTTTCATTGTACTACTAAAAGAAAAGGGCCTTTCGGCCCTTGATTTATTTGCCCTGCCCCTTACGAAGTTTGCGCCCATGGCTAGCCTTACTATTTTTACCATTTCCCTGCCGAGATTTTTTGGGCTTGCCGGGAGAGAACAGCTTTTGTCCGCTAATGCCAATCTTGCTCTTAGCTGCCATAGTGAAACAATGGAAAATAGAATATTAGCTCCCTTCACGGGATTTCAAGTGCTCATGCAAAGCCTGCATCTGTTGTTCCTGTAAGCGAGCCATCGAAAACAGGCAAGTCGCCATCAGTAGAAGCAGCGCCAATAGAAGAATGGGGATCACTTGGCCAAGCAGAATAAACACTGCCTGTAATATAACTGGCCAATGCTGGCGTGTCGACTGTTGATTGAATAGCGGAAATTTTCTCACCAGTAGCAATGCGGATATCTTGTCTCCATTGTTTTAGCGCCGGATCCGCAACCTTGCCATTGTCAGCCTCGCGAATAATCACCCAATCGGTGGGCTGCAGAAGTGTGTTAGCAGTAGTGCGCGTTTGTTGAGACCATTGTTCAACAAGCTGCGCGTGGTCCTTGGGAATAGCTTGTCCTTTATCATCCCACCCCCAATAGAAACGTTGATCGGGCGGTGATGGAGGATCTGGGATTTCTGAGATGCCCACTTTTGCCTTGTCTGCTGGAGAGGAAAGCCTTAGCCAATTTGCAGGCAAGAGAAGGCCATCCAGGTTCAGGGGAGTGTCGAGAGGCAGAGAACGTCCTTTGTAAACGAACATTGCAACAAAATATTACAAGTCCTTGCTAACAAGGACACTTCTCTGTATTGTAGCGACATTATTTGCTTTTTCCTCTTGACTAGTCTGTATGATGCCTGGCTTGAGTTTAAAGAGGAACGCTCTATTACATTGTGCCCAACAAGTCTCACTTCGGATTATGTAGTTGTTGATAAATGGCTAAAGAGATGTCCGCAACAAGACCTTGAAAAAGGTCGGTTAATCATGACGTGGGTGCTACAACAGGCGCCAATCAAAACAAGCAGGCGCGTGGCAATGTATGTTAAAAGCCTGTACAGATGGGCCTCTAGCGAAGATATTGCACTAATTGATCGTAATCCTATTTCCTCTTTTCGTATGCCTAAGCCTCCTCAGGAAAATGAAGAAATTATTGTCATACCAAGAAAGGAAGTGCCTATTGTTTTAATTGCCTTAGAGGGACGAGGTCGTCGTCCCGCTTCTAATTGGTCCGCTTACTCTGAATTCATGCTGCAAACGGCGATGAGAACTGGAGAGGTGAGAGCACTTAGGTGGAATGACATCAAAGAAAACAAAATTCTTGTACATTCAAACTATACGCTCACGCATGGTCTAAAAGGGTCAACTAAAACAAATAAAAAACGCTGGGTTCCCCTTAATAATCGCTGTCAAGATATCTTATCTGGTGTGAGCAAAATAAATGAATACATATTTCCTTATAATCGCTATGCTTACCAAAGCTATTTTTACGACCGGATGAAAGAACTGCACAATGCAGGATTAACCGAGCATCGTTATCGCCCTTACGATCTTCGTCATACAGCAATATCTCGTTGGATTGAAGCACAGATTCCTGTTGCCCAAGTGGCTGCTTGGGCAGGAAATAGCTCAGAAGTTATTTGGAAACACTATTGTAATGTGACCCAAGAGTATGAAATGCCGACTCTGTAGTCTTGTTCTCTAGTGGGGTCAGCGGGCGCGGGCGTAATTGAAGAATTGACATGCCTTATGTAAGGGGACCTGGAGGCGTAAACGTTCCGGTGTATTTTGCATAACCCTTATAAACAGCAAGATCTTGGATGTATCCAGTGACTGGCCTATTGGTTGATCCAGTTAAACGCCCAATTCCCATGGCGAGAGAACTGCTGCCGACGTTATTATTGGAAGAGCTGACAGTTGTGGTGCTTAAAAGCTGACCGTCTCTAAATATCAAAAATGACGTGCCACTGCGGACAAACGCAAGGTGCTGCCATTGGTTGACCACCATTGGCCCGCTCACTGAGTTTTGATTCGGGTAATTAGTAACAATGCCGCCCGAGCCGTCGTCGGCAAAAGTGATTGTTCCATCGGCCCTGGAAAAGTTATATGAATTGCCAATAATCAAGCCAAGCGCAAGTTTTCCCCCCAGAGCACCAAAGATATCATAAGCGTTTGTGGTTGGGTAAATCCACAATTCCATCGTAAAATCATTAGCTGCAAAAAGAAAATCGTTTGAAGCGGCGACAGACAGCCAGTTTCCATTGGAGAAATAGGCGCTAGCACCATAATACTTTGACTGAGTCGATGAAATCGTGACAGTACCGTTCATGGTGACTGTCTTTGGAATGGGGGAATGGTCTGCAGTTGCCGATGTCTTGAATGGCATCAAAAGAACCGTATTCAGATTTAGATAGCCATTTGCTGTAAATGTATGTGTTGTGTACCCGCCAGATTGAGTGATCGTCCCGCCTGTATAGCGCGGTGTGCCTTGATAGCGAATAATAACAACACCTTGCAAGCCGTTGTTCGCGCCGCTGGCCCCGCCATTGCCATAGCTTCCTCTAAAAGAACTGCCGCTATTTCCTGGAGTAGCACCAGAACCTGCGTAAAGCGTGCCGGTTAGTGTTTGCAGCGTGTTGATATACCCAGAACCGCCACCACCGGCTGAGCCAGGGTTTGCTCCAGAGCCAGCACCGCCGCCCCAATAACCGCCGCCTCCACCGCCGCCGCCTCCACCGTCTCCCGATGTTCCGCAATCGCCTCCTTTCAGCGCAGTGCCAACACCCGAATGCGAAGAGGTGCCACCTGCACTTTGCGTTCCGCCTCCGCCACCAGCAGCAGCTCCGCTGCCTCCTGCGGCACCTGTAGATCCACCACCAGCGCCACCGGCAGCACCTTCATAAGCGCCACCACCACCACCACCGGCAATAACAAGCGCGGCATTTTGGGTTGCTGCAGCGCCAATAAAAATCCCTGAATATCCGCCGCCTTGGCCGCCATAGCCACTTGTGCCAGCTAATCCACCGCCGCCGGACACGGTGCCGCCCGTGCCTGCATTGGGTGCCATTGTTAAACCGCCGCCACCGACAATGACGTTGTAAACCTGAGATGGGCTTATTACAGCAGTTGCGTAAACCGCACCACCGCCTCCGCCAGCACCTGATCCACCTGCATAGCCGCTCCCACCGCCACCGCCCCAGGCGTAGATCTCGACAAGGTTAGGGTCGGTAGCTGCGCCTGCAAGAAGAAGAGATATTGCGCTTCCTGGGATAGTCATTTTGCTGCCTCCTGTGTATTACAAAGGTTTTGCCACAAGTCACTGTCACTACTGTTGAAACG
>Ga0255156_1000038_pt1 | contig 66893 bp, 60 predicted proteins | sample Atl_Atlam_RepA_8_FD_186026 | JGI IMG/M metagenome (GOLD analysis project Ga0255156, IMG submission 186026) | Freshwater microbial communities from Altamaha River, Georgia, United States - Atl_Atlam_RepA_8h | ecosystem: Environmental > Aquatic > Freshwater > River | place: USA: Georgia... | reverse complement strand
CGAATTAGATAAAGGAATTTATAGTTTTTGGAAAAAATAAGCATATGAAAAAAATAGAATTTATTATCCCAACTTACAACAGACCCGAAAAGTTAATGGTTATGTTGTCTTCAATAAAAGCACAATCAGTTGATTTGTGGAAAGTTCATGTTGTTGCGGATGCACTATATGATGGATATCAAGAAGTCAAAGATTATTTTAAAAATGATGAAAGATTTAAGTTTTCAGAATTAAATGGCCCACATAAAGATTGGGGGCATACTGCTAGAAATTATGGGTTAGAAAGAGCAGAGGAAGAGTGGGTGGTAATGTCTGGAGATGACAACTATTATGTTCCAGTTTTTGTAGAAGAGTTCTTAAATTCTGTAAAGTATAGAAAGGATGCTAACTTTGTGCACTGCAACTTGGTACATAATTGGATTAATAATGATTATATTGGTTTAATGTCGAGACCACAGTTACATGGTATTGATATCGGTAACTTTATGACCAAAACAAAATTCGCAAAGCAAATGAGATTAGATGTCACCAAGGTTGATGCTGATGGTTTATTTGTAGAGGAGTACATCGATAAATTTAAGGGGGGTATCATTCACATTCAGAAAATATTATATGTCCACAACTAATGTTACATTTGTTTTAGCAGTTTTAAATAAATTAGATCTAACCGAGAATTGCTATTCACGGATAAGAGAAATATATCCAACAGTACCATTTGTAATAAGCAGTGGCGGATCGACAGATGGTACCAAGGAATGGCTTGTAAGTATGGCTGAGAAAGACCCAAACCTAACTATCTTTCATGATGATGATAGATTAGCATTTTCAGAAACATATAATTCTGGGATAAAATTAGTCGATACGGATAAGCTGGTATTAATTCATAATGATATGATCATCGGAGAAGGGTTTTTAGAGGCCATAGAGAGGCTCTTAGAGCCAAATATGGTATTATCATATACAACCATAGAGCCGCCGATTTTTAAGGGTCATAGAAGGCCTGGTAAGGTATTATTAGATTTAGGTTCATCATTCGAAAATTTTGATTATTTTAATTTTAATCAATATGTAGAGGAACATAAAAGTAATGATGAATTATATGACGGCGCCGTATTCTTTATGAGCGGATATAAAAAAATGTTCGAAGATGTTGGTTTCTTTGATGGCTTTAGTTTTGTCCCATGTTTTTGTGAAGACGATGATTTTCTTATAAGAGCAAAGTTAAAAGGTTATGATCTTAAAACTTGTGAATCTGCTATTGTATATCACTTTGTTTCACAGACATCAAGATTTAGCGAAGACTTTAAGAAAGATAGGGCGTTACATGAAATCTCATCTGGTAGAAACTTTGTTAGAAAATGGGGTATACCTATAATTGTTTTTAATGAGTTGCGTTATTGGGAAGAAAAGAATTTTATCTATAAAACCTTTTCAATGGGATTGATAACCAGAAATAAGAAAAGACTCATGCAAGTAGAACCATTCTTTGATAAGATAGATCTTGGCGAGGTTCCAGAAGATTATATTAGTAATGAGCAAAAAAGAACTAGGTACGATCTTAGAAGTAAGTTTACATTAACAGATACTGTAGATGTAACGGTAACAGAATTGGAAGAATTCACAGATGATGATTTGCAAACGTTATATCGTTTAAGGTTATCTATACCATACTATGAACCGGGTGAATACCAATTAGGTAATATGTTAATACAAATAAAAAAGGAGCTTTAAAAGCTCCTTATTTTTTATTCTTTTGTTTCCTTTTTAATTAGTCTAAATAAAACCTGGTATTTGTCTTTAGATTTACCAGCTTCTTTTAAATCTTCTTTTGTGATCTCAGGATATTCTAGATCTATTTCGGTATTTAAAAGCTCACCATATTCTTTATCGAACTCAACATACTTCGGATTAATCACCCTACTAATTACGTTACCCTCATCATCTTTAACTTCATTAAACATCTTAACTAGAATCCCACCTTTCTCATCTTCCTCACCATGTTTTTTGATAAGATCATCTCTTAGTCCATCTACTTTTCTTCTTTCTTTAGATAAGACTTCACTAAGTTCTGTTAACTCATATTTTAGAATAATAGATAAATTTTGCTTCAAAAATCCCTCATAAATTTTTTCTCCGGTTTCTTGGTTTACGAACCCGTTAATTTCGCTCTCAAGTTGAAGCACATCACCTAATTTAAATTTACTTTTTTCCATAATTTTAATTCTTATTTTATAATATATATGTTATTTTTTAAAAAGTGAATAGTTTATAGGATGGTTAAAATTGCAAAAGTTATCATAATTGATATCCAAACAATCAATGCTTTCAAATATGTCATAAATCCAGTATGAAAGTACTTTTGACCTATTGGTAAACATTTATGAGATGGAGATATTAGATAAGCTGAATACTCTAATGTAAAGAATAATACAAAATATTCCATGCCAAACACTGTTGTTAATAAGCTAACAATACTTGCATATTTTGCTGATGATCCAAGTAAGAAAGAAGCCATAAAGCCAAGCATGGAAACAATCAAGATACTCTCTGGATTTTTATATTGTTTTATATAGTTTTCAATATCAGAATAGTAGCTGTTGGCTACGTTCCCTAATATGATTACTGTGGCAACTATTAATACTAAATCCCAATTTATATAGGCTAATAGTTTATTCCATAACTTAGAATAACCAATCAAATAAATTGTGAATAATGTAAATGCACCAAAGTAATATTCCGTAAAACAACTAATTAATATTGTTCCTAAGAATGGTAAAACAACATGGGTGATATTCTTCCAATTAATTGGTTCATCTTTAACATCAATATCGATCTCATCGTCTTCTAATGATAAAATATAATATGTGATATAAAGACCGGTAATTAATAACAGTGGCCACACATATAACATAAACTTTGAGTATGTTAATCCTAATACAGCCATAGGAATAATTACAGTCTTTTCTAAAGGTGACCACAGATAATAATGATGTGTAGCAAGATAATCAATGATACCAAACTTCTTGCGCTTCTTATTATCAACTGGGGCAATGCTATTGAGCATTGATGCAGATAGCGCTACTCTACCAGGAATTGGTAGAACGCCACCAAATAATGATACCAAGAAAACAACCATCTTCTTGGATTTAACTTTTTGTTCAAGTAGTCTGAAGATGTCCATAAGGTATCCTCTTTCTTTGAGGATACCTGTGATGAACATAATGAATATTAAGTAGACAAGGAATTCTTGTCCTTTGATTAAAATCTCCATCCGAATATAATTAAGGTTCTTGATTGTTTTGCGTCTTGATTTAAGCCTGGCATGTGCTCAATGTTTAGATAACCTTTGTTACTAAAACGATATTGAACTAGTGGTCCTAGATACCATTCTTGTGAACCCCCTTCATAGTCGTTATATCTAAACATGTGTGAGACACCAACGGATAAATCATTGTTAATGATGTTAGCATAGGATGCTGTATATGCGTACTCTGGTTCTCTTTCTTCTTTAGTGCTAGCAAGATTACCCTCATAGATTGCATTGAATCCCCATACACCCCTTTCACCAATTCTATCGCCTAATAATAATTTAGGCTCAATACCCCAACGACCATCTAACATTTTCATCTCATAATAAAGTGTTGGGTTACCCCAGATTTTACCCCAATCTGCTAAAGCGTATCTAAGTTCCCAAGAGAACCCTCTCCATTTAAAGGTTTTAGCGCCATCTAAGCCGTCATAAACTGTATGAGAGTATAAATCCAATTGAAGTCGTTTACCTAGCCCAAATGTAAATTCATCTCTCATTCTGATTTGTGCTGGTCCGTTTCTTCTTTGTCTAATATCGAACCATTTCTCATACATCGCTGTACCTGGAGGGTTCATAACATAGACTCTTGTGGATGGAAACATTCTGATGGTAGTCCAAAGCGGTTGACCGTATGGCCCTACTTTGGTCATCAATGGAACTTTTTTAGCGGTTACAACAATTTCTTGTAACTCATTTTTAGTTGTGTCCTGAGATTTAAGGGTTTGCTCAGATCCCTGTTTGATCGCGCTGTTACTATATTGACCGAATGACAATGTAGTAACAAACAAAGCTGCTAACATTAGCGATAGCATTTTCATTGTTTTCTTCATTTGTTTTTTGTTTTTAAAGAAAGTTTATTATTGTCTCTAATATAAACAAAAAAACTCAAAAAAAGAAGTTATTTACCGATTAAAAATACACCTAATCCGTTCCAAAAATCGTCCGGATCTTCACCTGATGTGAATATTTGTTTAGAATGAAAAAGATTTAATTTGTTTTTATCTAAGAATTGTTCAAAGGCTCCACTATCCCAGTTCCAATCATCCATAATTAAAATCGTCTCATCAGAAATAATTGGTAACATGTTTGTTAGTGCTGTGTATTGATCGTGGAATTTTGTTTCACCATCATAGAATATAATATCAACATTTGGCAAGGAGCTAAAGTCAAATGTTTGATAATCAGTTTTATATACTGATATCTTATCTACGTTACCGAATTTTTTAACGTTATTTAAAAATTCTTCTTGCGGAATAACGTCAATATTATGTTTATAATAGTTACCAATCTTTTGACTAACGCCTCTCGGGGTTAAATTTGGGGACATGAAATTATCGACCGCAATGGAATAAATGTTGTTACCATATATAGCAGAACAAAATGTTGCGCCACGAAAGACGCCAACTTCAAGATATGTTGCGCCTTCGATATCACAAATATTGTTTAAAAAAGATTTGACTTTGTTACTTGTAATTCCATGTATATCTAAAATGTCCTGTGTTAGTTTAGATACTTCAAGTCTACCCCACTCAATAGATTCGTCGATATGTTTAATTAAGTCCATATGCTTTTTTCTTATGACCAGCAACAATGTCACAGTAATTACAATCCCAACATTGGAACTTACATTTCTTAATTTTATTTCTCCAACCTTTTAACTCTTCATGTGGTATGCCATCCAAATATATTTCTGATGTCTTAGATAATATTTCTTTACCTTGAACATATGAGTCAACAATTTCAATAGTTTCATCTAATCTATTAAAGCTGTCTCTTCCATGCATTTTAAAGACATCAATATATTCCAGGAATTCATCGAACTCTTCTTTGAATGGTGGGATTGTTCCGGTTTTGAAAAAGAATGCATTGATATCTTTTTCCCACTTGTGTTCGCAGGTTACCTTAGATATCTCGTGATGAAAATATGGTAACTCGTTGTTTGTTCTTAGGTTATTATAAGAATAATGCTCATCCATCACTGGGCACCTACCTAAACAACCTTCATTAACAAGCAATGATAGTTTTACATATCTACCTTTTTCTTCGTAGTATTTTAATTGTGCTCGTTTAATGTTTTTTAATTCCTCAACGTCCCTCATTAGAATTCGATCAAGATTAATGTAATCAAATCCTTGATCAGCATTGTACCAAAAATCTTGACCGGTTGCAACCTTTCTTAAAATGGTATTTTTAATTTCCATTTCAGGGAAGTGTTTCTTTAGTCCCATTGCAACCCAATGTCCATGAGGTACTGTCATGCACCTTAAACCTTTTTCATATAATGGTTTAAGATTATCAACAAACAATTTATAGTTATCAAATCTAGGTGAAACATTTGTATTATTGAATGTTGCACTCACAGTAATCCCTAAAGCTTTTTGCACAATCATTGCATTATCAAAAACAACATCTCTAAATTCATCAGAGAATGTTGATCCCATTGCATCTTGTGTAAATGGTGGTATTCTACAAGTAAAATAAACATCATATATCCACTCTTTATTTCTTTCTAAGAAAGGATAAAATTTGTTCACAAATACTTCTTCCGAAAGCATTGGATTAAAAGGGATTGAAAATATTTTTTTCATTACTTTGATCCTTCTAAACAACCACCACATATTCCATTGCATTCGTTCTTATAGAATACGCAATCCATACAACCTTGTGGTATTGTATAATTTTTATGATTTATGGTATATAGTTCATCGAACTTGTCCCTTAGTCCTAATATACCGTTTTTTCCTGAAATTTCCAAAACATTGTCAATCTTTACTTTATCTTGTAATGGGTAACAATGAATTGAACTTCCGTCAGGAAAAACATCTAGTGGCATAAATCCACATATGGTATCATATTCAGGTATTTTAAATGTTGCAAAATTTAAAGAATTCTCCAACACCGCTTTCTTTGTTTTACCTTCCCATAAACAAGGGGGCACCTGACAATCAGATGTAATCTTAACCTTATTATATAAACCAAATTTAAGAATCTTAGTTATTTCAGCGCCCATTTCTTTATTATTAATCAAATAGGTACCAGTAAGATCTAAACCAACTCTAATTGCATTTACTTTACCATCTAATTCATGGTATAACCATTTTATGTAATCATAAAAGTTTCTATCCTTCCAATCTTTTGACATGGTTATCGCCAAATAAAGTCTTGGGTTTGTATCAAACCCCCATGTGTTAGCATAAGCTTTATAAAATTCTAGATAGTTCTTTTTAAAAACGACCATCCTGTTTTTTTCATTTAGCTCAGCTGCATTTGGAAATACCCATCTGATATTCTTTATGTTATCAATTAGATAATCTCTGGTTGCTTTGCCAAACAGAAAATTACTAACAAGATTTATCTTCATATTCTTGCTGAAAATATAATCAAGGATCTCAATAAAGTTTGGGTGCTGTGTTGGTTCACCGCCAAGTATAGTTACTTCTTCATGAGGCGAATCTAAATGATAATGGTTGATAACTTTATCAACCATTTCTATTGTCATGTTACCTAAAGTGTGTTTTAATCTTGCGTCTTCTTTTGTAAAGCAAAATGAACATCCCTTAGCGCACGTTCCGTTAATTGCTAAATTCATTAAAAGTCCATTTTCAATGTCAAAGGAGTAAATGGCACATTTTCATCTTCTTTTTGTTGCTTACTCATGGCCACACCAAATTTCTCGTGTTTCAATCTATGGCAATCAGCAATAGTTTGACAAGCTTTAATTCTTTCTTCTAACAATTGCTGTTCTAATAATAAGTTTGCTAACTTAGTATTATATGAGGTTACATTGTTAATAATTTTTTGAACAAATGTAGCTTTATCAATTCCTCTACCTGTAGATAGTGCATCAATGATTGGTGTTTGATAATCGCTATCTGCTGTCCAACCAAACGCTTCTCTCTTTTGTTCTTCCCAAGTATCTTTTTCTAATATTGACGCATCAACCATTAGCTCTTTATATCTTTCTGAAAATCTATCTGCAACAACTTTTTTCATTACAGCTTTGTTGAATGCAATGCCAGCTGCTCTATCTTCGTCAGTTAAAAAGTGTTTCACTTTTTGTTCATCAGTTTCACCAGACTCAGCAAGCTGTGGTATTTCATCCATAATGTGTGAGTTTGTTCTCACGCTAATATAATCTTTATAGATGTCAGCAAATACAAATCCTCTAGCAACTTCAGGCGGAATAATGCTTGCTCCTAAACGATTCAATTCAACTCTCATATCATTGTATTCGTCTGCAATTCTGCCATAATTGTAGTTTAGGTACATACCTATAACCTGAATATAACCCGGGACGTTACCCTGTAGTTTAAAAATAATGTGCGTCATTATAATAATTTTTCTGTTTGAATATTATTTGGTTTATCTAACTTCAATTGGTTTTTTAATGATTCCTCAATTGAAAAATGATTTGTTGTTGCTTGTGACATTAATTGATTAATATTTCTATCAATTGATATTGTGTATGATGAAGCTAAAGATAGAACTTGTTTTTGTTGTTCTGGGTCCATCATTAAAATCGAATCTAAGTTACCAGTTCCTATTCTTCCGTAAGATATCATATCCAGCATAGCTTGCTTAGCCATACGAACTGTCCAATATTCATGCTCATATTTTTCTTCTAGTTCTGGATTACCAAATACATCGATAAGTTTTGTACCATCTGGTAAGATAGCATCATCGGTTTCTAAAAATTCTTTAATAAGTTCAATAAATCCTTGTCTTTCTCTATAAGCATCTTTAAGATTTCTTTTGAATTTTCTTAAATCAATCAACTTGTCAGCGATTGTTAAATCAACCATTTCCCTTCTTTTAGGATCTGTAATGAATTCTTTACTTTCTTCGTCCATTTGAATCTCAAGCTCAGCTTTTCTAACAGTATACTCTAGATGTTCTACTGCGTCCTCTCTACCTCTTAATTCTAATAACCATTGTTTTAATTTTGCGTATGAGGTTATTTGAGCGCCACCAACGAAATTATATGCTTTATACTTTGGTAATGCGAATGACATTGATTCTGATATTTTCATCAGCTTTTCGTCAAATGGGTTATTTAAGCTTTTTGATCTGTCATATTTGTAACCTTCCATAAATAAAATTGTTTTTGTTGTAATATAAGTAAAATTTTTCAAATTGTCAACTATTGTCTCCATCCACAATGGCCAGAAGAAGTTCCCCCGTTTACACCCGGATTTAACCCCGTTACACTGCTGCTTCCGCTATCAGTGGCATAGTAAAATTTCCAGCTGCCATTGTTTTGTGTGCCATCATAATTCCCTAACATATATTGCCAATCTTGCCCCATTGTAAAATTCTCTTCTCCACAGTTAGCATATGGTTTGGCTACGTTACCAATATTAGTATCGTTAGCGTTGCTCCATCTTCTCAAGTTATATCCTCCATTATATGATCCTTCATTACCAGCATAACCTTTCCCCACTTTTGAGCTAATACCTTTTTGTTGTGCGTGATTACCCCATTGAGTGGACGAACTTGCTGTGTCGTTTGAGAAATTAAATTTTATTCCTGCACTAGATGTCCAACCGTATCCAAAATTTTCATCAGAAAATGCTGCTCCGCCGTCACTACCATTGATTGTTGTTAATGCGAAGCCAGTAACTAAACTCTCATTTGATAAATTAAATTTTTCCATTGTGGTGGAACCACCTGAAAATAAATAAGCCATCTCGGTTTCTTTATGCATTGTACCTAGATCACTTCTAGATATTGCAATATTAAATTTAGATTGGTTGGTATATCTTGTATCAGTAACCATGTTAATCGCTGATGTAAATGTGCCATATACATCGCCAGCATATTTCATGCCACCATCACTGTTTACTGACCATACGAAAAAAATACTTTTGTTACACGCTCCTGATGTATAAGATGCAGGGTAGTCTAATAATTCACCGATATGTGTTGTTTGATCAATTAGATTTGTTGTTTTATGAACATTTTTCCATGGTGACCCATCTTTATAGCCTCCTGCCAAATATGAGTAATTAATTATTTGTCTATATCTAAATGTAGTTGGTTGTGTTTCTTGCGCTGCTATTCTTTCCCATCCGTCATCAATGTTAGAAACGCCCGTATATAACATCAAATAACTACTACCGCTAGTTGATGTTTCAAGATATAATGATCCTGAACGTGGGTTAGACGGTCTGCTTGCTCTAGGCCCTCTAGGAGGTCTATTAACAACCCTATCCGATCTTAAACTGCCACTAACTTCTAAATTCTCGTATATCATTTTTTATAATTATTTTAACCTCTCCAACCACAGTGTCCTGATGATGTACCACCATTAACACCTGGGGCTAATCCACTTACACTTGTTGTTCCAGTATCTGTTGCGTAGAAGAATTTCCAACTTGTATTATTCTGTGCACCGTCATAGTTACCTAACATATATTGATGGTCCTGTCCCATTGTAAAGTTTTCCTCCCCACAGTTAGGGTGTGGTTTAGCAACGTTACCAATATTGGTATCATTAGCGTTGCTCCATCTTCTTAGATTATAACCACCACTATACGAACCTTCGTTACCGGCATACCCCTTCCCTACTTTGGAACTAATGCCTTTTTGTTGTGAGTGTGCTCCCCACATACCAGTAGATGTGAATGTTTCGGATGCAAAGCTAAATTTAATTCCGGCAGCAGATGTCCAACCATATCCAAAATTTTCATCTGAAAAAGCAGAACCACCATCGCTACCATTGATTGTTGTTAAATTAAAACCTGTCATAATGGTTTCATTACTCAAATCAAATTTTTCAACAGTTGAGCTACCACCGGTAAACATATATGCAAACTCGGTTTCTTTGTGCATAGTACCTAAATCACTTCTTGCTGTGGTAATATTAAATCTAACACTATGTGCATAGTTGGTATCATTGGCCATATTAATTGCTGATGTTCTTGTACCATCTACAGTATCAGGGCCTTTAAATGCCCCATCGGTATTAACTGACCAAACAAAGAAAATATATCTACTACAAGCGCCAGATGTATATGAAGCTGGGTAATCTAATAATTCACCGATATGAGAAGTCTGATCTGTTGAATTAATTGTTTTGTGAACATTTTTCCATGGCGATGAATTTTTATAACCACCGGCGAGATATGAAACAGCAATAATTTGTCTAAATTTAAATCCAACGTTTGAATTAACTTGTGATGATACTCTAACCCAACCATTGTCACCATTATCTAAACCAGTATATACCATGAGAAAGCTACCACTACTAGCTTGTTCTAGATACAATGAGCCTGTCACTGGACTGGCTGGTCTGTTCGCTCTAGATCCTGCTGGTGGTTTTGCTACCCCTTGAGTTCTTAACGATCCACTAATTTCTATATTATCGTGACGCATATTTTATAAATACATTTTTTAATTTCTCCAACCACAATGTCCTGATGAAGTTCCACCATTAACACCTGGAGCTAATCCAGATGGATTTACAGTACCTGTATCAGTCGCATAGATAAATTTCCAACTGGTATTATTTTGTAAACCATCATAGTTTCCTAACATATACTGGTGATCTTGCCCCATTGTAAAGTTTTCTTCCCCACAGTTTCCATGCGGCTTTGCTACGTTACCAATATTGGTTTCATTAAATACGTTCCATCTTCTTAGGTTATATCCTCCGTTGTATGTTCCTTCATTACCCGCATATCCTTTACCCCATTTAGAGCTAATTCCTTTTTGTTGACCGCTAGCTCCCCATTGTTGGTTATTTGTGAATGTATCTGTAGCAAAAAATAATTTATTGCCACTTTCAGACCCGTAACCATAACCATAGTTCTCATCAGAAAACCCAGAACAACCTAATGAACTGGTAATAGATGTTTTTAATGTTAAGTATGGTTGCATATTTGGATAATATACACTGTACATAACTTCATTGGTTAAATTAAATTTTTCAACGGTTGCTACACCACCGCCAAATACCCAAGCAAATTCTGTTTCTTGAAACAAGGTACCTAGATCGTCTCTAGCGTTTGCTAAATCCCATTTGGATTGGTGGGCATACGCGGTTTCGTTTACCATATGGACACCTGTGGTCCAGGTCGAATGAATTTGTGTTGCGGATTTCCACGCACCATCTGTATTTGTTGACCAAACAAATAATATTGATTTACTACAAGCCCCAGATGTATACGATGCGGGATAGTCCATTAACTCACCTAAGTGAACAGTTTGATCTGTTGCATTGGTTGTTCTATGAACATTTTTCCACGGAGATGCGTCTTTGTAACCACCTGCCAAATATGAGTAGTTAATTATTTGTCTATATAAAAAGCCGATTCTATCTGTGTTTTGTGAACCAACAGGCTCCCAACCATCATCTCTATTTAGTACCCCCGTATATGTTGCAACAAAACTTCCACTGCTAGATTCTTCAAGATAAAGAGACCCTATTTCTGGATTAGCCGGTCTATTAGCTCTTGGTCCTCTAGGTATTATATATTGTCCGCTAACATCTAAAGAGCCACTAACAATTACATTTTCTCTTAACATACTTTAATATAAGATTTTTATCTCAAAACAACAACCCTTCCGGTTCTATTTGCTGCAAAAGTTATTGTCACTACGTTTGTATTTGTTGTTACAATTGAAGATGGCCAGAACATCTCATCGTTACTATCATATACCATAACCATAACATCTTTTGATCCTAGGTTATGTGTAACAGTTACCGATGATACATTACTAAATGATGTTGCATATGTTGAGTTACCAAAATCTTTAACAAGGTTACCACTTCTAGCATAAATTGCACCGCCGCTTGTTACATATGCAACAGTTGAGCCTGCAGATTGGAAATTAACCAAAGTAGCTTGTCCACCTCCGGATACGGTGTTAGAGTTAATATCAATTCTACCAGCTCTGATTTCCATGAAATCTTCTTGGTCGTTTTCAACTCTAATTGTTAGTTTTGCCCTCTCTGATGTACCGCCGCTATTATTTTCATAATAAATTTGAGCGCCATCAGAAGGGTAGTTGTTACCCGATCTAAAATCAATACCACAATAACCTGTGGCATCACTTGCAGAAGATGTTAAAACAATGTTAGCATTTGCAATACCATAGGTACTTCTTCCAGTTGCTACACCATTACCAACTGTTAAACCTCCAAATGTTGGCGTTGCTGTTGTTGTTACACTCTGGTTCATAGCAGCGGCATTCGCATATAATGTGGTATCCATAAGTCTACCTCCACCATTACTACTATCTATATAACCCTCAACAGTACCTGCAACATTTCTGAAGTAAATTGTTCCGTTGGTATCCAAATAAATTCCACCAGAACTCGTTCTTATGTGTAAATTGTTTGCAGCATCTCTTGGTCTAAACCATGCGGTTCCACCAACATCCTGTAAACCAAATGATGTTGTGTTTGGTGTGGTTAAGTTACCACCAAACGCTACTGTTTGACTTGAGTTAATTGTGATAGCGGCAACACCATTTGTTGCTAGGTACAAACTATTTGCACCTTCAGCATGTAATGTTAAACCACCAGCTAAATTTGAATAAACATAACCACCACTTGCTCTATATTGCCCAGACGCTGTAAAAGTACTACCTAATAAAGCAATACCCGCGCCATTTGTTGTTTGGTCATTACCCATACAAACATTTGAGTTTGATGATGCCGTGGTATTTCTAAATGTAGCACTTGTTGCACCACCATTAACTGTTAATCCACCAAATGTTGGTGACGCCCCTGTATGAATATTCTGTGGTAATGATAATGTCACACCTCCTGTTGATGCGCTAGCGGTAACTTGGTTTGCTGTACCTGTGATTGATGTTACACCAGAGTTTGTTACTGTAACTGATCCAGTTGTGGTATCAACACTTATTCCTGTTCCAGCATTTACAGCAGTAACTTTAGCTGCAGTATATGTTGTAGAAATAGATGATCCATTCCAAGTACCTGAAGTGATTGTTCCACCCGATACTGATAAACCATTAATACTACCTGAAAATGTTGCACCACCAAAATCTAATGTTAAGTAATCCTTATATGTCGAATCGTCTCTAAAAGCTCCAAACACAAATCTAGCACTTGTGCCGTTTAAACCATTTCTTACTAAACGAATATCTCCTAATACTCTACCACTACCAATAGACCCACCTGGATTAATTTGTAATGTTATGTTTGAATATTGACCAGCAGCGTTTGTTGTATCAGTGTTTTGCATAACAAAGAAACGACCTGCATCTGTTGGATCAGTATTTGCTGTAAATGTTTGTGTTGAACCGGTTTGAACTGTTAACACGCCTCTACTATCGCTTCCACCTATTTGTACTCTACCTGTAGAGGTTAGACCGGCAAATGTTGGTGTTGCAGCTGTATGAATATTTTGTGGTAATGAGAATGTTACAGCACCTGTACTTGCGCTCACATTAACTTGATTCGTTGTTCCGGCAACCGATGTTATTTTTGCATCAGTATATGCTGTTCCTATTGAAGTACCATTCCATACACCTGTTGTTACGGTACCCATATAAACAGTACCATCACCATAAATTCTAAATAAATGATCTGCTCCCCAATGACCTAATGATACATAGTTACTGTTTGATCCGGCGCCTGCCCAGTTATAACCAATATAACCAGAGTTTTTAGTACTACCAGCAGAACCAACAACTATAATGTTTGTTTGACCAGCAGTCATGTTTGCGCTAAATGCTTCTATCGAATGGTTAAATGTTGCTGCACTAGAGTTATTAACTTTTAATGTTGCGGCATTACCAGTACCTGTAGATCCAATAATTAATTGTCCGGTCATAGTGTCACCAGCCTTCTGTACAAATGATGATGTAAGTTGTGCTGAACCTGAAACCGTACCTGTTCCACTTAATATTGTTGCTGCAGTTATGGAACCGCCAAGTGATATACTATTACCCGCAATTGAAATAGAACTATTTGTAAGTGATGAGTTTCCAATATTGCTTAATGTATTGGAAGCACCGCTAATTGTTTTGTTTGTTAATGTTTGTGATGTTGTTCTTAGTACAACATCGTCTTCAGCACCTAATGGCCCTGCTATCCATTTATCATTTGTTGTGTCCCATAATAATGAGCCCGATGTAAGATTTGCTGCTGTTGCATCTCTAACAACAAGACCAGCATTTGTAGCCCCAGTACCATTCAATTGAATAATATTATCCGCAATATTAACTGTTGTTGAGTTTACAGTTGTTGTTGTTCCTGATACTGTAAAGTTACCTCTAACAGTTACGTCAGCGCCACTCAAACTAAATGCACTATTGAATGAGCTTGTAAATGTATTCAAACTACTTGTTGCGGTATTAATTGCACTAATAGCTGTATTGTTTGAACTAGTGTACGAATTTAGTGAACTTGTTGCAGTCTCAATTGCGTTTAATCTACTAGAAGCACTACTTGTAAAGCTATTTAAACTACTAGTTGCAGTATGAATAGCATTTATATTTGTTGTATTAGAACTTGTGTAGCTATTTAAAGATCCAGATGTTGATTCTAACGAATTTAATCTTCCAGCAGCACTGCTTGTAAATGTATTTAAACTTGCTGTAGTTGATTCAATAACACCTAATCTTGTATTAGTAGAAGATGTGTACGAGTTTAAACTACTTGTTGCGGTATGAATTGCATTAATGTTCGTTGTATTAGAACTTGTATATGAATTCAATGAACTTGTTGTAGATTCTAATGATGTTAATCTACTAGCTGCGCTACTTGTAAATGTATTCAAACTACTTGTTGCAGTATGAATAGCATTTATGTTAATGGTGTTAGAACTTGTATAAGAGTTTAGTGAGCTTGTTGTTGACTCAATTACCCCCAATCTTGTATTGGTACTTGATGTGTAAGAATTTAAAGAACTGGTTGCTGTTTCAATTACCCCCAATCTTGTATTGGTACTTGATGTATAAGAATTTAAACTACTAGTTGCTGTATGAATTGCATTTATATTTGTTGTGTTAGAACTTGTATAGGTATTTAAAGAACCTGTTGTTGTTTCTAACGATGCTAACCTACTATTCTGTGTTGTGTTAGTACTATTATTTGAACTTGTGTAACTATTAAAATCTGTTCTAATACTACTACTTGCACTTTCTAAAGAATTTAATCTACTATTAGCACTACTTGTAAATGTATTTAAAGAACTAGTGGCTGTTTCAATTACACCTAATCTTGTATTTGTACTTGAGGTGTATGAATTTAAAGAGCTTGTTGTCGACTCAATTGCATCTAATCTTGTATTTGTACTTGAGGTGTATGAATTTAAAGACGATGTAGATACTTCAACATTACCAATTCTAGTTACTGCGTTATTAAATTCTGTTTCTCTTACAATTCTTTGTTCTGAACCTAATTGACCGGCGATCCAATAATCGTTAACCGCATCCCATAATAAAGAACCTGAAATCTGACTAGGTGCAGTTGTATCTTTAACTCTTAAACCAGCAAATGTTGCACCTGTACCATTTAAATTAATTAAGTTATTATCAACATCAAGCGTTGTTGTATTTACGTTTGTTGTTGTACCCTTAACTAATAAGTTTCCTTTAACAGTTAAGTTAGAACCAGTCAATTCAATTGCCGATAATACTGAAGATGTAAAACTATTTAAACTTCCAGTTGCAATTTGAATTGCTGTTATATTTGGACTTGATATATTTTGGGTAACAACAAGTGTTCCAGTGATTTCAGTATTTGAATTAATTGATACTTTCGTTCCAGTGTCTGTGATATTACTATCACCTAGATGTTCATCATTTAATGATTTTATAATTCTGTTTACTGTTGGACTAGCTTCATTACCAACGTTATTAAACGTTTGTGGCCCCATCAAAATAATTGATGATGTTATTGAAGATTGATTTTGATGAATAAAAATCCATTGATTATTAACAGAATCAAATAACATTGAGCCAGAAACTTGTGGTGATGAGCCACTATCGATAACAGCCAATCCACCAAATCTTGTTGATGGATTCTGAGCGTTTACTGTGATTAAGTTTGTACCAATGTTTAATGTACTTTGTGAAACAAAGTTGATTGAAGATGATCCGCCGATTATTAAATTTTGTGAAACAAATAATGAACCGGTAATTGTTTGATTTCCTTGGAAGATGTTGCTACCGGTTGTTGCGTAACTACCGGTCTTTCCTTCTAATGAACTTAATCTACTGTCCTGCCCCGCATCTGTTGTTGCTAAAGAAGAACTAAATGTAGAATAACCAGTTGTACTTGCTAAACTTACTTGTGCGGAACCGGATATAACACCTTCAGCATTAAGTCTATTCTTAATTGTTGTGTTAATTGAATTTGTGAAAGAATTCAATGATGATGTTGCAGTTTCAATTGCATTTAATCTACCGTTAGTGCTACTTGTATAAGAATTCAAGGAACCAGTTGTAGATTCAATTACCCCTAATCTTGTATTGTTAGAAGACGTATATGAATTTAACGAAGCTGTAGTAGAGTTAAGGCTACTATTAATTGTATTTTGAGAACTAGTATATGTGTTCAGTGAGCTAGTAGCGGTTTCAATCGCAGCTAGTCTATTATTTTGAGTTGAAACTGTTGAATTATTTGAACTTGTGTAACTATTAAAATCGGTTCTAATAGATGAACTTGCAGATTCTAAACTATTAAGCCTACTTATAGCACTACTTGTAAATGTATTTAAAGAACTCGTACTCGTTTCGATCACACCTAATCTTGTGTTAGTAGAAGATGTATATGAATTTAAACTTGCGGTTGTACTTTCAATAACACCTAATCTCGTGTTGGTGCTTGATGTATATGAATTTAATGAACCTGTTGTTGATTCAATAACCCCTAATCTTGTATTGTTAGAAGACGTATATGAATTTAATGAACTTGTGGTAGATTCAATAACACCAAGTCTTGTGTTGTTACTTGAAGTATATGAATTTAATGAAGACGTAGTTGATTCAATTACACCTAGTCTCGTATTATTTGACGATGTATAAGTATTAAAATCGGTTCTAATAGATGAACTCGCAGATTCTAAGGAACTCATTCTACCGTTTGCGCTAGAAGTAAAATTATTTAAACTTCCTGTACTTGTTTCAATTATACCTAATCTTGTGTTAGTAGAAGATGTATATGAATTCAATGAAGATGTTGCTGTGTGAATAGCTGTTAAGCTATTATTTACACTGCTTGTAAATGTATTTAAAGATCCTGTTGTAGATTCAATTACACTTAATCTCGTATTATTTGATGAAGTATATGAATTTAACGAACTTGTTGAGGCTTCGATCGTGTTTAATCTATTGTTAGTAGAGGAAGTATATGAATTTAAACTTCCCGTAGAAGCTTCAATTGAGTTAAATCTACTATTTGCACTTGATGTAAATGTATTTAAACTTGATGTTGTGGATTCAATTACACCTAATCTTGTATTGTTACTAGCCGTATATAAATTCAAACTAGCAGTCGAGCCTTGAATGCTTATTGCTCTAGAATCTATTGATGTTGAAAAAGTATTATACTCATCAAACAAAATAATTCTTTCTTCGCTTCCTAATTTACCAGCCTTCCAATAATCAAGTGTACTATCCCATAATAATGAACCAGAAATTGTGCTTGCTCCTGTTGGGTCTTGCACAACTAATCCACCGTTATTTGTACCAGTACCATTTAATTGAATTATGTTGTCTCCAATATTAACTGTGGTTGAATCTATCTGTGTTGTTGTTCCTTTAACTAATAAGTTACCCTTAACAGTTAGATTTGATCCGGTAATTTCCACCGCACCCAATACTGAAGAACTAAATGTATTTAAACTACTTGTTGCAGTATGAATAGCATTTATATTAACTGTATTCGAACTGGTATAAGAATTAATACTACTGCTAGCACTTTCAAGAGAATTCAATCTACTATTTTGAGTACTATTTGTTGAGTCGTTTGAAGATGTATAAGTGTTAAAATCTGTTCTTATACTACCGCTAGCGGATTCTAATGATGTTAATCTATTATTTTGAGTACTATTTGTTGAGTCGTTTGAAGAAGTGTAGGTATTAAAATCTGTCCTGATGCTACTACTTGCACTTTCAAGAGAATTTAATCTGCTATTTGCACTACCAGTAAAGGTATTAAGCGAGGATGTGGTTAATTCTAACGAATTTACTTTTTCGTTAATACTACTTGTAAAGCCATATATACTACCACTAAATTGTTCAATTGAATTTGTAAAAACATTTAAAGAACCAGTTGATACTTCTAAAGCAGATACTCTACCATCATTTGATGAAGTATATGAATTGAATACTGTTTCATCTAGTTTACCAGTACCAATCGGTTGTCCATTTAATGAAATAGAACCCGTAATATTAACAGATCCGGTAACAGATAAAGATCCACTAACTATTTGTGAGCCTGTAAGTGAATTTGAACCAGTTGTAGCAATTCTAGCTGGATCAATATATACAATGTTTCTATCAGCTTCAAGATTTAATATGTCTGAAACAACAGATATACTATTACCCATACCAGGGTGCGCGGTACAGTAATAGTACAAGGTTGTAGGGGTGTTGTCGGTTACCTGAATTTGAATATAGTCTGGTGTTGATCCTATTGTTACGCCTGTAGAATAAATCGTACCTCCATTGTGTGAACCATCATTTGTAGTTGAGAACCTAAATGGATGTGCCCCTATATTTGGAAATAGAAATCTATATGTAAACCCTTTAACTAATGTTAGAGGTGGGTTTTTAACACCATCTATGTAATATTTTCCACCTAAATCAGTTACAGACACAGTAACCAAAGAATTGGTGCCGACATTTATATTATTAACCTTTAAATTACCTGTAATTTCGGTATTTGTGTTAATTAATAAGCCATTTGCTTGTGAAATAGATGCGGTTGCTGATCCTTGAGATATTTGACTTAAATTAAGCCCGGTTACCCCACTAGCGGGAATATTAGATAAGCCAGCCCCATTACCACTAAAAGATCCAGTAAATGAACCTGTGGAATAGGATGCTGTAAAGTTATTAAAGCTATTCGTGTGAGCATGGAAGCTTGATGTTAGGGTATATGCTGCGGCGTGTGATGCTGAAACAGCATTTTCTGCTGTACCAGAAATGGTAGCAAATAATGTACCTAAGACCGTTAAATCACCCGAAATCTGGCCGGAGCCTGAAACCGACAGGGAACCCGATATTTGTGGATCAAAAATATTCATCTAAATATTGTGTTATTTTATTTAGATAAATATCCCAACTAAGTTATTCAATACCACCAAATTTTAGATGATCGACTTCTTTTTTAAATCGATAAATTCATGCAAGTTGTGGAATATATATGGATCGGTACCAATCTTGGCAAATTCTTTTAAAAATTCAGCGTGTTCTGGGTGGTTTGTGTCCCATATTTTAATTTTTTCAAACTCTTGAATACTGTATGTTCCCCAGTTATTGATTCTACCAAAAAATATTCTAGCCTTTTCTTTCAATATTTTTTTCATAGTATCCGCAAATAGCCCCATTTCTTTATAATTCTGAGATTGTACAACAAATGAAACTTTTATCTTTCTTATGGAAGGTATCGTATATATAAATTCAAGATTGTTTAACAAATTTCCCCAATTCCCACCCAGTCTAGTGATATTTTCATATGTGTATTGTGTACCAGCATCTATACTTATTTCACAAGACTCTACATATTTGTGAATATTAGGCATACTTTCCCACATACCCTTATTCCATAAGCTAGCATTAGTATGTAAATGTATATTTTTTAATTTTGGGTATTTTCCTGGGGTGAAATTTCTAAGATAATTTCTATAAGATACCGAAGCGAATGGATCGGCGGTACCCGAGCAATATATAGTTTCTATAGAATCAGAATAAGCCTCCTCAAATTCATATATTTTTCTATCTATTTCTTTTATCTCTTCACTGCTTGCCACAATCATTTTAATTCTACAGGAAGGACATTTATAATTACAAGTCCTATCAAATGACATTTGGAATATCTTTGGGCCGTAATCAACATAACCAGATTTTAAATTTAATATTTTTTCAGATACGTCTTTTCGATGTTGTATTGGACCAATAAATCCACCATCAAATGTTAATAATTGAGATAAAAATGGACATTGGTGTTTATCACAAAATCTATATGATCCGTCTAATACAGATTCTCTAATTTCTACCGCCTCATTTGAATTCCATAAATCTTTTAATGGTACATCATTAGGTAATTCTTTTAATAGCCAACTAGCACAACACATAAAGTTTTTATTTCCATGTATTTCTAAAGCCTGGAAAGGAACTGTACATATATAGTTTTTTAAGCCAACCATTTAAATTAAACTTTTACTTTTTGTGGGTATTCTTACTATTTTATGTGGGGCATCTATCCATAATTTAATACATTTTTCGTATTTTCTTAATCCCAAATATTCGTTTAGTTGATTAATTTTTACAGTATCTTTTTTAATAAAAATATCTTCATACGTAAACAACGGAAATCCATTTTTAGAAATAGTATCAAGCACTTTTGCTTCGGCTTTTAAATCTTTTTCAAGTTTCTGGATATTTTTCTCATCTTCAACGGATAGTTCGTAGTATCTTGGTTTATGCCAATTTATGGGTATTTTAGAGTTGTTTGATAATTTTTCGTGAAAGATAATACTTTCGGCTTGCAGTCTTTTATTCTCTCTTTCCAGTAATATTATTTTGTCAAAAAACGTTTGAAGCCATTTTAAATAATCATCATAATTGTTAAACGATTCGTAAGGGTATCCATCATCATCTAAAAAAGTCTTTATAAGTATATTTTTTTTATCTATAATTTTATCTATATTTTTATGTTTATTCTCACTATCTGATGTTCTAAAATTAAATGGCTCGAACATAACATCAAATTTTTTATTTTCTGAAGTTAAACAACAATTTATATAATTAAATAGTGATGTAGAACCACTTCTAGCGTTACATAATATTGCGATCCTCATATTAATTTTTTTTCTTTGTCTAGTTTGTAATAATTAAAATCGGTATCGTTAATCCAAATATTAAGTGCGCATCTAAGTCCGTTAAACACTGGCATAACCCCATGGTATATTTTATTACCCTCAAATGTAACCCCCTCACCAATATTTAAATGAACTTTAACATCTGAATCTTTTATGTTAACACTTTTTCTAGATAAACAAAAATCGCCATCTTCATAACCATCCGAAAGAGATATTACAGTAGTATAATTGGAGGTTTTATCTAAATGTAGATCGAGATATCTTCCATCATAATATCTAGTTAAACTTATATTAACATTCTTTATGTTAAACTCACCATAATTAAACCAGAATTCAATTTTTTTTTCTAAATAAAGTTCCTTGATTTTATTTATTACCCTATTCTTAAAATTTTCATCATAAATTCTTCTACAATCCCAACTGTTTAATTCGTGCTTATAGTATGAAAATACTTCACCGTTTTGCATTGAAAAATCAATTAAATAATCACACTCGTCTTTATCAAAAAATTTATTTACTGAATATTTCATATAATATAAGAATTAGGTATAGATGCTTTTTCTAATAATCCGTTTTTTAAAATAAAACTATATAACTCATCAGCAATTAATTTATAACCATTTTTGTTTGGGTGTTTACCGGCCGTATTTTCTGTCCAATAATTTCCATCCTCCCAAACATCACTTCTTTTCGTGTCTATCAAAAAGTCTGCAAATGTTTTATCTTTAAATCCCCAATATCTATTTTTATCTATATGTCTTGTATTGTCAACTTCTTCTATAATATCACTACTTATCATTCCATCAAAAGCATCACAGAAAAGATATCTTATACCCATTCCTTTAAACATAAATTGAAGATATAGTATATAATTTTGATTTACTATGTCATAATACGTGTTAGTAAAAAGATCCGTAACATAAAAATCTCTAAAATTTTTCTCTATCCTATTGTATTCGAAGTTTGAATCACTATCTTTTTCAAACAAATACCTATATAAAAATCTTTTGTTTTTATATCTTTTACCCCATAAATTAAAATTATTATCTTTTGGAAAGAATGGTAAATTGTCTCTCAATGATGAGGACCACATTATAACAACAAAATCATCTTTGCCGATGATTTTATTTTTTAATCTTGAACAAATTGAATCGAATATAACATGATTACAAAAACCACCGACGCCGTCATTTTGAAATTCACATTTAAGTAAATCGGAAAGATGTTTTGGCCAACAATATTTGTGTCTTATAATTGTTCTTTCTTCTGGGACTTCAGTTGTTTTTTCTTCATTTATATTTCCACCCACACCTTCGGTCCAGCTGTCACCATAAGCAAACAATTTCATAGGTTTATCCTAAATGCTTATTTTTTATTGCGTTAACTACTTCTTGAAATGCTGCTGAAACTTTTGTTTTAAGTTCATTTGATATTGGGGCGATAATTGGTTTAATCACCTGCGCCGGTCTTTCTATTCTTTCTTTTTGTGCCATTTTTATGTGATTTATATTTTTTATTAAAGTTTACTTTGTCCGCCGCTACAACTTGGACAATACCAACTATTGCACCAGTGGCCGCAATAGTTCCATGGACACCAGCAAGAGTTGTGCATAACGCTAAAATCACCGTCACCTATATCAACTAAGAATAAATCGGACGGTTCAAAATCTAAAGTATAAATTGTCTTTTGAGCGTGTTCCATTTCCAGGCTAGCAATCTCTACTTTAGTTAGTTGATTGGTATTTGAATCTGTTATAACTAACTTGTCACCAACATACATTTTATTAACTCTTTCGAATTTGGTTGCTGTTGAATCTTTTTCTTCAATATAGTACACACAAGATGGTGCATCTATCCAGCTTCTGCCATCAACTAATGTTATTCTAATATATATGGTGTCAACTAAAGATGATACTTTGTTTTGAAGTGTTGTACCTGTTTGAATTAGTGTTTCATTATCCCTTACCAAATTACTATCCCATCCAAAAACTTCAACCTTACCCTCTTCAAATTTGGCTGCATGGTTATCGTTAAAATCAACATAGTCGATTGATCTCATGAAATCACCCAATTGAATGGTATCCACATCAGCCAATGTTCCGTCATATTTTAATATTTGACTATCGTCATCTGTATGATAATCATTTATGGTTGACTCGCCAATTTCTTTGGTAATATATTTAAATCTACTTTTTTGGTTTAATCTATTAGTACCGGCTACATATTCATCGGCATAGAAAGATAATGGTAAAATCGTAGATTGTGTATATCCCCCCATGTTTATAATATCTAAATTAGGCCCGTATATAATATCGATACTTCTAATAATTGAATATCTACCTTCAACTAGGTTATCCTCTGAGAATATAAACTCTTGAGCTAAACAATCTGACTCTACTGATGACTTTAACGTGCTTAATTCATTTGAATCGCTAACTTTATGAATAGCTGGATATGTTAAAACGTTATATTGTGGAGATTTTGATTTTATTAAAACGTTAGGTGCGGTGCTACTAAAATCAACATCATCCAAAGTATCAAGGCTCAATTGAGGTGAGTTAAAATAGGTTTTTGGCGAATAGGTTGACCCGCTCATTAGTGAGAAAAACTCAAATTTATCTGCACAATATGTTTCATCAACCAGGGCAGTGGTATCAAAAGACTGCCTTAATATAAACTTATTTGGGGCGTCTTCAATGTAAGGAACAGTAACAGAATTCATGGGAACAACATATTCATTAAAAGTAATATTGTTTTCCAAGCATTTTTCCTGTAGTATTTTTTTAAATTTAAATGGTTCCATCATTGGCTTATAGGAATCGCCCTGTGTCCAAATAAAGTGGAATTCTGTTATGTTGTTAGCATTTAAAACACTAAAAAGTGGATCGTAGTCCAACAATTCAGCACCTGCATTATAAATTGTGGTGTTTGTATTTATTTCTAAAAACTTAACCGTATCATCTTTCTGTAGTAAATCACTACCAATTATTGTTGCTTTCATAATTTTTTTTGTACTAATATAAATATACCATTCAGACTATTATTTGTAAAGTATTATTGCTAATAAATATATATACATATATATCAAATTATAGATTTGTTATCCTTAGTTGGTAATAAATCTATATAATTTTGGTCCACGATTTCCCATTTTTTTTGTGTACAGGGATTATAGAAGTTTGAAAAAACCTTTTTATTTAGTGGGCATCCGCAATCGGCGCAATATGCTGACCACTTGACCCCCTTTAGAACTTCTTTTCTATAATTACACCCCAAGCATATTTGCAGTCTTTCTTGTGCTAGTTTTTCTTGCTCAACTGATGGGTTGAATGAGATTTTCCAAGCTTCAAATATTTCCTTATAATCGATCATATTATGCTATTATCCATTTTGGGTAAATCGTAATAATCATAAATAGTATTGTATCTTTTTACAAATTCATCATCAAAACTAATTTTACATTCAATATGCTTACTTGAATTAACAGACTGAAGTTTGAAGGGTTTATTTAGGGTTTCTGATACCCAATTTTCTAATTTATCCATTTCATTGAAATCAAACCAAATTATATCTTTATCATTATTAGTCCAAAAAGATATGGGGGTTAATAAAATGTCGATCATATTGATCACATACGCCTTTGTATTTTTTTTAAAATACTCCTCTTCTGATTTCTTAAACTTTGAGGTTACTGATATGTTGATTTTTTTATCTAGTAATTTTAAATCAACTAAGTAATTGGAAATAGCTTCCCATCTACTTCGTTTTGTTATTAAATCATCCTTAGAAAAGAAAAATAATCCGTCTAAATCCAGATTCGAAAAAACATCGTGTATATCATTATGACCCATTCTTTTCAGGTCAAATAACACATGCTTATATAAGGAAAAAAATCTTTCGTGTCGCTGTCTTTTAACAGAAATAACTGGGTAATTGTATCCAAATTTACCTTTTAATTCACCTATAGACTCATGCCCATGGTATATGAAATCCATGATCTTAGATTTATCAACTAATGTAAAATCAATATCATTATTTGCTATTTCCCACTCACCATTATATGTTTGTACTTTAATGTTATTAAGAATACAAGAATAATTGAACGATGTGGAAGCGCATCTAGGTAAACTTAAGTATAGGAATTTATTTTCAACTAGCATTATATTAAACTTTTTTTTATCTTTTTTCTTGGCCAAACATTTAAAGAAAATCTTTCCCCAAATGTTACTTTATCTACAGAGTGTTGTATGTTAGAATCAAATATAAAAACACTACCTTGTTTTTTTTCAACAAAATGCTCGTCTTCATTTAACATATATTTGACATAACCATCTGTATAATCGTCATTAAGTTGAACAATATATGTGATTGTTGCGCCATTTAATACTTCGTGGTTATCTGAATGCCAATCTAAAAAATCCCCCTCACAATATTGATTAAAAGAATAGCTAACAATATCTTCATATGTTACCCCATTAAATGGATTAATCTGGTTGGATAATTCTATTATTTTTTTAGATAGATTTTTTAATACGGGGGTATCAAGTGTATCGCCTATAAAATAACAACCAGTTCTTTTATTATTGTCATATTCAACATTTTGTTCAACAAGTTTACCATTAACAAATCGCGAAGATTTCATTCTTAATAATTCACTCGACTTACCCAACTGTATTATTTCTTCACATTCGTCTTTTGTAAGAAACCCTTCAACATATTTTGTAAACATATTAAATAATCGATTTTTCTTTCTTTATATACTCAAACCCCACATTACCAGCCATAACGATTCTGTCTATTGTTGATTTAGGAGCATTATTAGGTGCGTGTGGCATATCGCCCGGCATTATAATTATATCATCCTCTTCTGGTCTAATCCAGTATTCTTTATTATTATTACCCTTAAAATATAAAACACCATCGTAATCTTCCATCACATCTGGCATTTGAATATAATAAACATAAGTAAAATCTGGAACAAACGACCCCATTTGCTTATTGATGTCAGTGTGAACATGGTATTTGTCAACATCTTTTAATTCCCCGTGTTTAAATTGGATTTGGACTGGGTCTTGAGAGCGAACAACATTCACCCATGCATCGGTGTTAATTTTATTATATATTTTGTTTTTATCTTGATAAATCTCTTTACAAAGATCAATCCCCATTTGAACTATTACATCTAGATTTGTTTCTATATTAATTTCACCAATAAAATTCAAATTATTGTTCCATTCTTTTTTGTAACCAAATCCATCTGTTTTCACATCTGGTTGGGAATCTATTACTGAATACGCTTCTTTTAATAAAATGGATTTATAGTCAACCTTATTTAATTTAGTTTTCCATATACATGTAGATTCATCAAAGTAAATTTTTTCCATCAGTAATTAATTTTCTATTTTTAATCCCATTGTTTATGATGTTCCAAGCATCTATTGGGAAAATTTCTAAGAATTTCCACACCTCATTTATCTTTATATCGCTCTTAATGTTATCCTGATTATCAATGATATCTAGTAATCTTTTTGGTTTATTTTTTCTAGATTCCATTACTTTTTTCCAAAAGAATGTCGTGTCTTTGTTTCCAAAATAATGGTAATAAATGAACAACATATTTTGGTTGTTTACTTCGTGAACTAAGTCATTATAATTTTCAGGTGTTTTGTTTTTCATTGTCATATTATAAAAAACAATAAGCTGGATCACCGTAGTCATAATTGATGTTGCTTCTAACGGTTCTAAAAACCCACCACTTAAACCTATCGCTATACAATTTTTAATCCACACTTTTTCATAACAACCAGGTTCAAACTTTATTAATTTATTAAATTCTACGTTATGCCCCAAAAATTTGATCACCTCTTGTTTTGCTTCTTCTTCTGTGATTTCATTCATGTCGAATATATAACCACATCCCTTTCTGGTTTGCAAAGGTATTTGCCACATCCATCCATGATTCATAGCAATTGAACGAGTTTTGGTGTATAATTCGTTTGTATTCTCATGTATGAAAAATGGGATCGCTGCATTAACTTTTAAATGCTCAGAATATGATTTCCATTTTGACTTATAATGATTTCCAATTAACAGTCGTCTAAATCCAGTACAGTCAATCACAAAATCAGATGGAACGATAGTTTCACCTACTTTTAATCCAACTATTTCATCATTATCATTTGTAATTGGTTTTTCTACTATTCCTTCGACCCAAATAACGCCTCTTTCGAGTGAAACCTTTTTCAAATATTTGGCAAATAGGCGAGCGTTAAAATGAAATGCATGAATAGGTATTTTGCCTAGTTTGTTATATTGTAATGGATGAAAATAGCTATCGTTTTCATTCGTCCAATTTTCAAAATCTATACCAACCTTGAATGTTGCATCACAATTTTCTATTAAATCATTATCTGTTATCCCCAACTCATTTAATATGGTTTTTAGATTTGCAGTAGATCCTTCACCAGCCCCGAGTATACCAATTTCGTCCGACTCAATTAATGTAATATTTGAATTTTTAAATTTATCATTCAGATATAACGCACTTAGCCACCCAGCGGTACCTCCACCTATAATGACAATATTATTCATTATTTGTTTTTGTTTATTAAGCCAAATTTTATCCATTTATACCACACCCTTTCGTGTAAAAAATATATTACTGGTTTTAAAATTAATTCACCAATCCCAACCATGCCAGCCCATTTTAATGGAAGTCCAGCTGAGACTGTTAATATAATTGTTGTTAAAGTCCCAATTAATCTATAACTGATACTTTTAGCTATGTGTCTTTTTACCAGTGGCATCTATTTCTCCTTTTCTAATTTTAGTTCCGCTTATTTCCGCAATTTCATTTGGTGGCTCATGATAAATAACATCATATCCAACGCCCCTACCATAATTTACCGATTCAATATCTGGGATAATTGATACAAAAAGTTTATCCCAATTTTGTTGGAAGAAAGGCTCATTTTGTAGCATTGTTAAAACTTCATGCGCTGTTTTTGGGTTATTCTCATCAACTTTAACGTCTCTGATTGCTACCCAAACATTTTTACCTTTATCTAATTGTTGGCGAATAAGCCATTCATGGCCAGCGTGCCAATTTTGCCATCTTCCGATGTACATTGCATATTTCTTCATAAGAAAAGTGTATTAAGTAATTTATTAGTGGATTCTTCTACTGATTGATCTGTTGTATTCATATCAAGATACCTTTCTGTTGGTGGTTCATAGTCATCAACAGCAAAATGCTCTCTACCTCTTGTTTCAGTGGTATGCACATATATTTCTACAACAGAATTCTCTGATTTAAATTTATCTCTCTGGTCTTTATATGGAGAAACCAAAGACACAACTACTGAATACCCTTTAGTATTCAAGAACTTAGCAATGTCTTGTGCTCTTTCGATATTCTTTCTGCGTCCAGCTTCTGAATAATCTTTATTTTTAAATACATCTCTTAGATGGTCACCATCTATATGTATCGTTGTTGCTGCTGGGAGATGTTTCATTAATTCTAAAGCCAGCGTAGTTTTACCCGATCCGGGTTGTCCTGTAAACCAATATATCATGCATATAATATAAGGTTTTTTTCTTGGATTACAAAATGTTTGGGGTGTTTTTTAACCAATCAATTTCGGCTTTTAATTCTTGTATTTTCTTTTCTCTAATTTCTGGATACATCTTTAAATCATATTTAGAAAACCACACATGTTCGTATTCTAAATTTTCAACATGGTCAATTCTATCTGGGTCTTTTACCCAAAATAATGCTCTACCTGGTGCTCCCTCGCTAGCTGAATCAACCTCAGCATATGACATGTAAATTCTATTCTCAATTGATTCAACTTTTGATTTTAATTTTCTTGCGCTGTAACCTAAAATACCTTGATCTGCAATCAACCAAAGCCACTCTGGAACATAATCATACTTTCTTGTGATAATATCTAAATGCTTCTTTAAGTAGTCATTCCTTAGTTCTTCATTATTCATGAAAACAAAAGAAGTATTAGGTACCATCATATTTTGATTAAAATCTTCAATACCGCCGATTTCACGTATTTGTTCTTCAAATACAAAAAATTCACCTCTTTGAACTTCCCATTGAGTATGTACTAGATCATAATTTGTGATCCAAGACGGTAGTTTGCTTCTTACTATGAAATCTAAATCAATAAAAAGATATGGAATTGGTTCTTTACCTATAACAATAGATTTACCTGTTGTCCAAAATCTACCTGGATTAACTTCAGAATATTCTTTGTTAAAAGATTCTAATGTATCAACATCAATCTCATCCCATAAATCGATCATATTGTTCTTTTTGTAAAATTCGTAACCAACATTATCTGTATACAATTTAGTTGGTCCGATATGTCTTTTTGCTCTTCTTACTGCAGTTTCTTGTATTAATAATTCGTAATCTACAATTTCATAAGTTTCATTACTTAAATCAACTAATTTTAGTTTATTATACCCCTGCGCGTCTTCCTTAAAGAAATATGGTTTTGTCCAGTTTACAAAAATGACTTTAATGTTATTCATGTATGAAATATAAGTTTTTTTTAATTAATTTTGAAATAAATTTATTTAAATCTTTCTGATTGAAATGTGTTTCGTATTTGGCATCACAAACTAAAGGCTCAAATCTATAAACATACTCTTCTAATGTACTAACAAGCTTTTTTGTATATTCAACAAAAGCCATTTCTTCTGTTGCTATTCCTATTTCATGTTCATAACTAATTGATATTAAATCATTTATGATGCTGGCGTTGCTACAATATATGAAACCAGCATTGGGGGTAACAAAACTATTGCCCCATTCATAGTGATGTTTTTGTAAAAATATTTGTTGCTTTAATACATATTTTTTACGCTCACTATCTAACAACTCACCCCATTCGTTTAAAATAATGTCAGAATAATTTTTTGGATACAGATAAAGTGGCATTTGTATCTCTTGATCTTGAAGTTTGAGTAAATAAAAAAAATCTTTATCTATGGGTTTTAATTGTTTGCAATCCCAGTCTAAAAAAATAACCTCTTCAAACATTTTTATACCCATCTTAATAGCCTCTAATTTATGAATCATATATGTACTTGAGTTATACAAATAATGATCCCCATATTCAGTGGGGTTGTCACTCATTAGTATCGTTTCATAACCAAGTGATTTAATAAATTTGTTGTTTTCTACTCCCCAAACATAAACCATTTCATTTAAATTTTTATTTTTAGAAACTTCAATAATTTCATGTTTGTGTCTCTCGTTGAAGTTACTCAAATCCCCCCAAAATGCTCTTATAAATTTCATATTAATTACTTGTGTTTAAAATAAACATCTTTAATAATGTACGCTTTTTTATAATCCATCAATTTTTGTTCTTCATTGTCCCACCAATCATACCCAGATTCTTTAGTACCAATAACCATCGGTTCAATATACATTACATATTCGTTAACTTTAAAATTTTTATAATGATACGCAACTGATAATTCATCAGGGACACTTTCCATATTTTGCTCTTGAATAATTGCCAACAATCTATCGGCTATTTTTATATCGTTACAATATATAAATCCGGTATTTGGTAATATAAAATTATCACCTAAATTATAGGCATATTTTCTAATAGACTTTTCTAAAACATTAAAAAAATTAACCATCTTATAATCATGTGTGGATTCCTTTAAAAATGTGAATGCGTTGCTTGGATAAACATATAATGGAACCTGTAATGAAGAACCCTTTGATTTTATTAAGTCATAAAAATTGTCATCTAATTCTTTGACTTTTCTAACGTCCCAATCTAAAAATATGACTTCTTTATATTGTTCTAATGCTATCTTTAATCCAACTATTTTATGTGTTAAACTTCGGTAATCAACAAATGTATGGCCAGAAGCAATTGTATAATCGTAACTATTTTCATTAATTAGGTAACATTCATAACCCATTTCATTTAATATTGTATAGTTTTCTTTACCCCACACATAAACCATTTCATTTAGGTTATCTTCTTTAGCTTCTTTAATTTGATTATGATACCTATTAATGTCCCCCCAAAATATTCTAACAAATCTCATTCTCTAAATAATTTATAATTCTATCCGCAATATGTGTGTGGCCAGTTTCATTAGGGTGCTTATCGTTTTTGTCTGACCCTTTATTACTATCTGATAATGTTAATTTATTCTCCGACACATATTCAATTATAGCATAGTTTTTATCATTAGTTGATGTGGGAAAATTAATTTTGTTTAGACTTTCAAATCGATCAAACTTGTTGTCTAAGAAAAGATATACATACTTTATTCCAATCTTTTTTTCTAATAATTGCATCAAATGATTAACTTTTCTAAATTTAAAATCTAATGTATAATCCCCCCAGTTATTAATATAATCAATTAATATTTCAATTTGATTGTCGGTCATAGGATATTTTTCTCTGCCGCCACCCCAAGCATTAAAGACATCAACAGTTTCCCTTACTGTTTTGCCAATACCAGCAGATGTATAATAAAAATTATTATCTAATATATAACCCTCTCTATTACCTGAAGTAAATTGATATATGATTAAATCGTTTTTGTTGAATTCTAACGAATCAATCAGCAATTTTTCATATATTAAATTATGGCACATTGCTGGAAAAGAATTGTTTTTATATTCAACGTTTAAGTGTCTGGCTATTTTATTTGTATATGTTTCGTTTTCATCAATCCAAAAATTGTATGAAAATGAACAACCGTATGTATAGATTTTATTTATCATTTATTATATTGAGCATTTTTTTAATGCATATGATAAAGCGATTCCTTCGGCATTATCATAGCTAGGATATGTTGGATTTTTTAATGACATCTTTCTGAACAATGGTTGAATATTTTTAAGATGTTTAACTAAGCAATTAGCGTCAATATCTTTAGAAAAGAATAATTCTGTTTCTCTGATTGCCACTAATTCTGTGTAATCTATATCCGGTTCTGACCAATCTTCTATTAATGGATTAAAAAATTCATATTGAAGATAGTCTTTGAGGTGATTACCAAACGGCCAATGCGATTTAAAATAAAATTTATTTGTTTTTACAAAATCGAAATTAACCTCAGATGTCTTAGTTATGTCAACATAAAAAACATCCCTTTTGAATTTATTGACCATATTCAAGCTGAAGTATAGTTTATCAAAATATGAAAATTTATCATTCATATATTTCTCGTAATAAAAAATATTTTTAGTTTCAATATCGCTTAATAAGCATATGTCATATGATTTAAAAAAATCTAACGCTTCTTTTAATTTATCATTATAATGCTCCCCAACTGAAACTAATGCTATTATCATATTAATGATTTTTTTGTAATATTATCACCATCTTGTATATTAAAGTTTATCACACATCTATGAGTTTTTCCATAAAATGGTTTAACAGAATGTACAATATCGTATGGCCATATCATTAATAAACCCTTCTTAGGCTTTATAAAATGAGACATACCTCTAACATGAAACGTAAATACACCACTATATGGATGATCCGCGATTGGGTTACCATCACTGAGATAATACCCACCTACAAAACTTAAACTAGTTTCTTCGTCCGGAGACCATCTACAATGATTATGTTGATTGTGTCCTCTACCTGATGTTGGGGCATAATATTGAATCCAGCTCTCAGTAATATTTGGATTATTATTATGTAAAAAATCTAATTTATTTAACATATCTATATAACCTTCTTCACATCTTTTACGGATAGTTTTAATTGATTCTTCGGGTCTATCTAAGAAATCGTTAGGTGGAACAGCAAATCTGCTACCTATTGGGTTGAACTCTGTGGGTTCTACCCACATATCTCTATTATTATAGTTTATCTCATATGTTGATTGTCGTTCAAAATCGTAAACTTCCGGTAACTCTTGTCCCATTCTTTTTTGTTCTTCGCTTAGTTCGTTAAACCCAATATTATATACTTCGTCATGCAGATCGTGGTCATCAAACTGTTTAACATATAAAGGTATAGGAGCTAAATGAAAAATGTTTTCCTGATGTGTGTTTATTATTGGATTTTTAAAATACATAACTTAATGTTTATAAGTGAATGGATCTCGTTTTTTAAGTTCCTTTATTTTTTTTTCAAATCTTTTTTTCTTTTTATAGTCTTGAATTTTGTTTAAAATCCATTGAATTAGTCTTTTCATATTAGTTTCTTTTCTTTGTAGTTATATTTTATTTTTTCGTTTATTACATCTAAAAAATAGTTAGCCTGCACTATGTGACCTTTAGTTGCAAAATGATAATCAACAATTTTACCGTTTGTTTCGTCAAAAATTCTTGTGGCGCCATATTGCTCCCTTAATACCATTAAAAAATTATCATGGTTAGGTATTGTTTTATCAAATGACCATATTAATAATTTCATGCCGATTAGGTCACATATTTTTTTAATTAATTTTTCCCAACTAATAATTTCATCAACCCATTTTTGTTCCATTCTATTAACAAGTATTTCTTCTATACTTTTCGAACTTATACCATCTATTAATTTTTCTGGAATAAAACCAGGACCGACTCTCACAAAATCATTTATTTTGTTATTAACTAGCCTAAATCTTTCTTTATATGACCATCCGATTATCACAACATCACCTTTTTTGAAGTTATCAACGTTATCACAAAATGAATGAAATATTTCATAGTTTGATGATCCACCAATGGCCACATTATTTAAGTTAAGTCCTAATTTTTCTGAAAGTAATTCGGGCCATGTCTTAGGAAATTTACCACCATTATATTCCTTATATTGATCAAATTCTTTTCTGTCAGAACGTTCATAAAATGCTGTATATGAGCACCCAAAAGTATGTAATGTATTCATTCTAAATTAATTTAATATTTTCTATAGTATGTAAATTAATTGGTAATGGCATTGAATTTATGATAGTTGTCCATTTTTTTACATATTCATATGTGCTTTCATTTAAAGATAAATTAAGATAGGGTAATATGTTATTTTCTATATAGTTTAAATGTTCTGAAGGGGTGGGGTGCCATTCCACACTAGCGTCATTTATGTTGTCCCAATATGTTTTTAATTTTCTTCTTTCAAATGCGTCGGGTGTTCTATCAACCAATCCAAGATATTCCATCATTGGCGTTAAATCAGGATTAATCGATTCGCCATAAAAATCTATAACATCATTGGTCTCTTTAAATAAAGAATTAATATTAGCACTGTCCATTTGTTTCAACTTTGACATTGAAAAAATAACATGCTTGCATCCGATATTAGCTAAGGATAATTTAGCGCCTAGCATCAATGCGCAATCTCTATGTACAAAATGTTCGATATCACACCACTTGTTTATAAATGAGTCATTGTATATGTTCTGAGAATATATGTTACCAGGAGTAACCCATCGTCCATTTATAAACCTATCTTCTCTTTGTAATGATGTCCAACAAATCATCACCAAATCATTTTCGTTTATTTTATATTTCTTTATAGCTTCCATTAGCTTCACATAAATAAAAAGATTACCAGATCCTGATTGACCAAAGTTGTAACCTTCTTTACCCTTATCTTTAAAATCTTTAATTAAGATATCTGCCCAAGTTGCCCAAGCATATGAAGTAAAGCTACAACCAAACGCAAATATTCTATTCATTATTTTTCAATTAAAAATGTATCAATTATTAATATATCCATATCCATTTCATTAAACGCTTCTACCGCATCTTTTGGTGTTAATACAATGGTTTTATCTTTTACATTAAAAGATGTGTTAAGTAATATCGGGTAGCCACTTAATTTTTCAAATTCAAGTAATAAATTGTGTATTAATGTATTTGGATTAACAGTTTGTACTCTAGCGGTACCATCTACATGTGTAACTGCTGGTAATTTATCAACATATTCGTCTTTAACTTTTATTACTTGATTCATATATGGTATATCGTTACCATTTTCAAAAAATTGGGCCTGTTTTTCCTTTATAACCATTGGCGCAAAAGGTCTAAAACTTTCTCTTTTCTTAATTGTTTTATTAATTTTATCTTTCATATTAGGTAAAGTGGGGTTTGCTAATATGGAACGGTTACCTAATGCTCTAGCACCAAATTCTGAATGTCCATAATACCAACCAACTATCTTACCTTGATGTATTTCTTGAGCCACTCGTTTTAATAATTTTTCAACAGAGAAATATTTTTTAAATTTTTTGCCCTTAATTGCCATATAAATTTCTTTATCACCATATGCTGGGCCAATAAATGGGTTTTTAGTTATTTTATTTTTTATTAATTTATTTTCTACCATATAATGGATACAAGCCCCTATTGAAGAACCTGCATCTGATGGCGCAACTGGTATCCATAAATTTTTGAACGTGCTGTTTTTAGTTATTTTACCATTTGCTGTACCATTATAAGCACATCCACCACTTAAACAAAGATTTGGTGTATCATCAACTAAACTTATTGTTTTTAAAATTTTAAAAAATATTTCTTCGTACATTTTTTGAATGGATGCTGCCAAATCTTTATGTTCCTTATTGATTTGGGTTTCTGGTATTCTAGGGTCTATCCCTAATAATTCGGCTAACTTATAATTAAACATGATCTTGTCTGATCTGTGCCACTCAAAAACATCTAGGTTACATCTTAATGATGAATTTTTATACTCAATTAGTTTAGAGACTTTATCCCAAAAAATATTCGGGTCGCCGTAAGCCGCTAATCCCATTACCTTATATTCACCTTCGTTTGGTTTAAATCCTAAAAAAGATGTCATAGCGGAATAGAATAACCCTAAAGAATGGGGGTATTCAGACAATGGTACAATACTAATTTTATTGTTGTAAATTTCACCTATACCAGTTGTAATTTTTTCACCAACCCCATCTAATGATAAGATCGTAGCTTTGTTAAATGGTGATGTAAAATATGAATAATACTGATGAGATAAATGATGTTCAGAGTAAAAAACATTATTGCATACATTACGCAGTAAATCGTCCACTTTTTTAATATATGAACTTGCTTCAAAATATGATTTAATCGAATATATTGGGTTTTTTAGAATTTGATGTTTGATATTATCAATAACCCTTTGATATTTTAACTTAGGTGATTCGTAATAACAAACTGCCTCTATCTCATCCTTTTTTATATTGAACTTTTTAAAAATATATTTTAGGGATTGTTTTGGAAATGAATTATCATGTTTTATACCGGTAAATTTTTCTTCTTCGCAGGCGTATACTAGATACCCATTTTTGAATAAACAAACAGATGAATCATGATAAAATGAGGTGATCCCTATAAGGTACTTCATGTTTAAATAAATTTACTATTTTTTGATGCTAGCATTTCTTCTAATTCATCAAATTGGTCTATGCCATTTATTAGGTTTAAATAATTGTGTCTCAATATTGGTTCCATTTTTTTTAACATATCCATCAATTCGTCCTCACTTTTCTTAGCCAAGTCTTCCAGTATTAAAACTATTTTTTCTATCTTTATTAAATAATTAGTCTCTTCATCATAAGATTCGTCCCAAAAATCACTAAAGGTTTTGTAACCTAAATCTTTTAGTTTTTTTAAGCTACCTTTACTTGAGAATAAAATAAATGGTTGACAACAATATATTGGTTTTGCAACTTTTTCCGAAAAAAATACAGATTCTGGTTCAACAATTGTTTCTGAAACAACAGATAGGAAAGATCTATGATGATATTCTAAATCTACATGCCCTGATTGATTTTCAAATAGAAAAACGTCATCAATTCTAATATCAACTAAATCCGAATTATCTTCCCAATATTGTGTTAAACGCTCAAGATTTAAGTTATTTTGCGATTGGGATAAACATTTAATGATAGTCTCTTTATATGTTTCTTCGTGTCTGGTATTTGAAATTGTTCTATTACCTAGACTTGTCCATCCTTTATATTTTAAGTTTTCATTGGTTAAAAGTTCTGTTGCTAAAACAATTCTATGATAATGGGGGCGTCTATTGTAATTTAAAAAAAGTTTTTCTTTTTTTGTTGTTAAAGCTTTTTTAATTCTCCTATCTAAAGAATGTTTTAATCCACCAATATCTTCATCTGTATGGATATCCAAAAACCAAATACATTTAAAAAAATAATTTATTTCATGTATTGTAAATAATTTTTTACCCCCAAATTTGTTTACATAATTTTCATATTCTTCATTTGCAATTAAATTTGCTGTTAGAACAACCACATCTTTTGGGTCGAAATCATATTTTTTACATAAGTTATCCACTGTTTGAAAATCGACATCAGTCATACCAAAATAACCTTCGGTAAAATAGAAAAAAACAATTTTAGTTTGTTTGTTTTTAACTAATTTAACTATATCCGGAGACAATGTTATATCATCATATATTGTAGTTATTTGTGGCCTATTTCGATCTAACTTAACTGTTGGAGATAAAATATATTTAGATAGAACATCGATTGGGTAAATACTATTTTTAATTGGGAAACCAATTTCTGTTACATGCGCCGGTCTAATTCTCTCTTTAATTTTTCTAGGTAAAAAATCTAATATACTACTATAATACTTAACATTATCATGAGTAAATTCAATAAAATCTTTACTATGTTTGCATAAATTTGGCACACATGCCCCCTCATCAAAATTATCAAATAAAAATAATATTTTGTCTGAGTTCCCGTATTCCCAATGTGGTTCATGATGATTTTTCATATAATTTAATAGTTCATATTTTCTTAATTCTCCTGATATATCCCCATATGTGTAGTAATCATGTAGTAAACATATTAATTCATTCATTATAGCATGTGTCTTTTCTGATAGATGAAAAATATTAACATCATTAAACACAATAAAATAATCATTAACTAATTTTTGAAAAGCTGTGGCATTCAACAAATGATTATCATCGGTGTTGTAGCCGATATAGTTTTCATTTCGTAATTCTAGCTTAACTAATTTTTCTCCATATTCAACAACAAAATTTGGTTTAAAATGATCCGTAATGGGGGTTAACTCTTTTTTATTATACAGCTTATTTAAACTAAGTTGTTCTAATATTGAAGATGCTCCGTGTAATTTCTCTAATTTAGAGTGATTATCCTCAATTATTTTTAATATTTTACTATAATGGTTGTTAATTTTTTCAATATGTTCTTTGTTTAATGTACCAAAAATTGAAAAATTTGCACTATAGGATAGATTAATAAAAGAAAGATAATCGTCTATATCTATTATTTCTAGGTAATCATCATAATACCATTTTTTCCAGCTATTATATGATTTTTCATTTTTGAAATCTACGGTTTCAAAATGAGCAATAATAATATCCTTGAATCCTTCGAAATCTATTTTTTTTAATAGAAAAAGATCTAAATCAATGTGTATAAATGGTTTATCAAAAAAAGAAAATAGTTCTATTTTGCCTGCAGCAAAAAGATTCTTATAATTTGAATCTAGAATATTTGATATTTTGGAAATACTGATGGTATCATAATTTAATAGCTGATGCTTCTTCATGAATTCAATACCATACTTATCAGCATGTAAATGTAACTTATATTCTGGATAGTTTTTTTTACACAATAATTGATTTAATCGAATTATATTGACATAATATTCTTCCTTAACACCCCTTAATTTAAAGGATTTCTTTAATAAAGTATGTACAATATATTTTTGCTCCATTATTCAAAATAGTCTTTGATATATGTGTAATAATCACCTAGAACTTCTTTGATTGATTCGTTTCTAACCGCATCAAAAAATGTGATTTTTTTATAGTTACTTCTTATCTCGTCTTCAGTATGATTTCTGGACATCATAAAGTTCATGATCGCGTTTACATCATTTTGGTACTTGCCAAAATCATATCTCGACCATTTTTCTTTTATAACATTTTTATACTGCTCAGGAATCATTGTTATTGTTAAATGTAATGGGTAGTGAACAATGTTATCCCAAATTCTAAATTCAGGTGTATTTTTATTTACCCATTCATGAAAATCAGGTACAAAAATTGCATTAACCCAGCTAATTGTGTGAGTATAAGAAAAACCTATTTTATAGTCTTTCTTATATTTCTGGTAGATCTCATAATATTTCATTATGTTTTCAGATGTTACTTCCCATTTACCTGGATGTCTTAAATAATTGTATGTTTTTCCTAAACCATCAATACTAAGACCAATACCAACATTTTTAAAGTTCTTGATTAACTTAGTAACCATTTTTTCATCAAATATTGTTGTATTGGTTGATAGATATAGTTCAATATTTTTTGAATATCCTTTATCAATCATATAATCCCACAATTCCCCCCACTTGCCAATGTAAAATGGTTCACCACCAACTATTTCTAATCTTTTGATATTTGGTATCCAATTATCAATGTCTTTAACAAGTATCGAGCTGTTTGATCCTGGTTGACCGTGTGCTAATTCATATGTGTGAATACCGTACTTACTTCTAAATTCAGGGGTATCTTCATTTGTTTGTAGAATTGTTACCATCTCTTTTTGCCAGGTGTTACTATGGCTTGGTGTGCAACTTCTACATTTTAAATTACAGGCATTACTTATAATCAATTGGTAGTCTTCTGGATATTCTGGGACATTTTGATAATCTAACCCATACATTTTATTTTCATAAATGTCATTATAGATTTGTCTTTTTGATTTATATCCATTCTCTTCATCCTTCCAGCAAGTGCTACATGGCTCAGGTTGTTTACCAGATAAAAAATCTTTTCTTAAATTTTCCATATATTCGCTATGGAAAATATCTTTCACGGTATCAACTTGTATATAGTATGGCTCACCGTTTGGTTTAACAATGTGTTCTTTATATATACAGCATGGCTTTACCTTGCCATCAGGATCATTAGAAAAACCAACCCAAGGTATACTACATAATTTCATTCTTAATTATTTTTAATGTAATCTAACATGTCATCTTGTTGATCTGGCTCAATATAATCTTGAGCCCCAGGATTAGCCCATTGAGGATTGAGTACCCAACCTTCTTTTTTAGCTGTTTCCATTACCTCTTCAACATAACGATTAGATTTAGCATCATCACCGTCCACAAGTCCTTTTAATGGTGCAATATTCGTTTCCGGAATATTATCCCACCATTCTTTCAACATTGGGAATGTCTCGATGAAATTTTTATTTCTTCTAATATCATACTGTGTATAGAATGATTTGAAGTCTCTTTCTCTTGATTCTAATGAGGATGTATGGTTATGCCCGGTTTCAATCTCTCTGATGTACGCCACCATTCTCAGCATACCATCTCTCTCCCAATCTTGAAAAAAGTTGGCTCCACCGTCATAATTTTTGTTTATCCATTCTTCAATATGATCAGCGCGTTCTTGTCTAATATGTTTAGGTAGTGTAACAATCGATTGAAAAGATGGGAATCTAAGAATATTAAAAGAACAATTTGGTGAAGATGTTCTATATGTTCTTTTAAGTCTTAGCATTTCATCCATAAATTCTGTTATACTAAAAAGACATAATGCATTAATTGTCATCATACAATTAATTGAAGTTACATTACCTTCTTTTAGCATTCTCTCAATGTTATGTAACCATTTTTTCCAATTTAAACCGTCTCTAATGTACTCAGCGTGTGGGCCAACAGATTCACAACTCGTATATAAATGAAAAGTTTTAAAGTTGTGTGTTGCTTTTAACAATTCCTCAAACAATTCATCTTTTTGACCTAGATTTGAGTTAACAGCAAATTCAACGTTACAATCTTTATTGTTTTCCCACCATTTCATTAATTTCCAGAAATCCTGAGACATTGTGGGTTCACCCCCGGTAACCCTTAATTCTCTTAATGAATGTTGTAGTTCCCCTTCCCACCATTTCCAAAATGCTTCAATGTATGGGTTGTTTTCATTCTTTTTACCATATGGTAAAGAATGCGCACCATCATGCTGGAAAGCAGCAGCACCATCACTAACTAGGTTTTGATACGGACCGTTCTTTTTAATATCGTTTTGCCAAGTTGTTGAAAATGAAGCATTACAATAAGAACACGCAAAATTGCAATTTGGATCAAACGCAATTTCCAACGTTTTTAGATCCACATCTTTTTCCCAACCAAATTGTGATTTAGCTTCTTTTAACTCTTCATCTGTATAGATTACAGACTTATAAATTCTATCAGAAACCTTATCTTTACCTAAGCCTTCAATCTTCCAGCAATAATCACACTCTTTAGGTTTCTCACCTTCAAGCATTTGCTTTCTGATTAGTTTTTTATATTGAGTATTGTGGATTGCTTTATAACTCATAGCCACCTCTTCAAGAGGTATTTTGTGCGCAGGTGGGTGATGACAACTAGCAGTTGTACCATTACCCAACCATATTGTTGCGTTGTACCATTTTGCACCACAAAAAGATGGCGAAATCGAATTTATTGCTCTATCCCTATATTCAATATAGGTCTCATCTGGCTTCTTTGAAAAAATTCCCATTTTAATATATTATTTTATGTATGAAGTTACAGTTACCTGTTAAATCGTATATTTTATAAGTAGTTTTTGTGTTAAAATCATATAAACCAACTGTGTTTTTTGGTGTAATGTTTTTACCTGAAAAACAACCTATTATTTCGTTATAAGATAGGTAATTTTTCGCTATAATTAAATGGTCAATTTGATATTCCGCGTAATTCAAATTAAACCCATTATGAGGGAAATTACCCGCCCCAAAAACTATGTGCGTGTTATCATACTTACTTAATCTAAACCCATCTTCAATCTTATAATCCAATTTAGTAATATCATCAACAATTACTTGTAGTAGATTATTTTCTTTATTATATCTAAATGTTAAAACATTGTGCCCATCATTAATACAATTGTCTATCCACATATATTTTGTTTCTTCAACATTGTTTTCATTCATTAATGTGAAAATAAAGATACCATTGTTACCTTCAATGTCAAACCCCATATAGTTTGGTAACTTAGCAAAAATTGTTCTTTTTTCTTTTATGCTAGTACTAATGGTAATTTCCATCGATAACGTAAAATCAGAATCCCCTTCAAATGTGGATTCGATTTCGCCTTTATTTAAACCATAAGAAACACTTGATGGCCACAGTACCCATGGCTCCCCGTTTTTAATTTCCATTTTTAATTCTATAATAAAATTCTTCTAATTCCGGGAAAGTCTCTATGAAATTTGTTCCTCTTCTCTTATCATGCTCATCCACAAATTTTATAAAGCTCTTTCTCTGATGTTTAATTTGTTCTTGATCAATATTTGATATTGCCCAATCATATATTCTTTTTATTTTACCGGTCTCGACTTCAGTTAAGCCCATATGTTTATTATCAAAAATATGGACACCGTGAAACAATGCAGTTTCTGCATTATCTAATATAAGCTTTTTATGCCCATTTTCCAAAAGTTTAACGCTTTGGTGAGATGGATAACGTAAATAGGAGGTATCTAAAACAACAGGGTGCAACCAATATCTTTCGCCATTAGAATATTCTTGTTTTAATTTATAAACGTTTTTAATTAATTCGTTATAGGAGAATGGACTCATGATATTATATGTTGACATAATAGTCACTGTAACCGTTGGTAATTTCTCCAATATTTTATTCAGATTGTTCCAGAATCTATTAAATTCTAGACCGTGTCTAATGTACTCTGCTTGTTTACCCCAGGCATCTGCTGAAGTGAATATAATCACTTCTTTAACCCTGTTTTCAGATATTATTCTATCTAGCTTTTCAATTAATCTATCAATTAATTCATCTGTTGAGCCAAGATTACTATTGATTGCAAATTTTAATTCCCTATTCGGTTCTGGTTGTTTTATGATATAATCTAATACTTCCCAGGTATCTTTAGACATTAAAGGCTCGCCACCTGTAATTCTAAACGTATTTAAATCCCTATATAGATCTGGCCACCATTTCCAAAACGCTTCTACATAAGGGTTATATTCACTATGTAAAATTGGTACGCTGTTATTTCTAACTAAATCATCATAGTTATTAAACGTTGGTTCAGTAGGATAAGGGCCATGCTGTTTTACTTCTTGTAACCATTGTGATGAATATGACGGTCCACAGTACGAACATTTAAAATTACAAATATTTGAAAAACTTACTTCAACATATCTAGGGTTAAAGTCCGCTCTCCAATCAGAATTCACAATATCATCAAAATGTGGTTTGGACCAAGGCTCAGTTGATTTATAGACTCTATCAGAATATGATGTCGATGTATCTTCGATATTCCAACAATATTCACATTCACTGGGTCTTCCTCCGTTCAACATTTCCCTTCTTTTTTGCTTTTTAAACATAGTGTTATGCAATGCCGAAGGATTTCTCGCAATTTCATTTTGAGGTATTCTGTGCACTGTTGGGTGGTGACAAGAATGGTTAAATCCTGTCTGTAAATGTAGGGTGACTTGTGTCCATTTTGCTAAACACATTCCAGGGCCAACACTGTTTAATTTGTTTCTGGTATTATCAAATGCTTCACTCATATTTTAAAATTACCTCCGTAATAAATTGTATCTGGTTTATTTCTTTCTCTCCAAGGATCTAGTACCATACTACCTTCAGGAAAAATAGTATTGTTATAAACACCCCTATGTCCCAACAGATATATTGCTGGTTGTTCTATTTTGTCATAGGTCAAATTTTCTGTCCACAAATAGTGACCAATTAATTTAGTATATGAGCCATCAACATAAGGAACATTTGGTTTATAGCTTTCTCCTAAAATAACAATAGGTAATAAATGTTCATCTGACAATTCTTTTAATTTTCTTGCAATATTAAATGCTTGTAGTTCTCTTGATTTCATTATTGCATCAAATAAATCATATCCTAAACCATACTCTTTAGCCATCCATCTCAATGCAATATTATCTCTCGGATGGCAACTTCCACCATCCCCCATACCGGCTTTCATATATGCTGGCCCCATAATTCTATATGTGCTTCTTTCTAATGCTCCGGTAATAACATCAGTATTCATGTTACCATTTTTTTCTGCAACATCCATGATCATATTAACTAGGGATAATTTTGCAGATATAAATGTATTATAGAATATTTTTATTGCCTCAGCATCGTCCCATGTACCTATTTCGTATCTTGTTGATGGTTTAACAAATGTATTATAGAAATCTATTAATAGCTTTGCATCACCAGTCATTACACCATCTTCGGTACCTATAATCATCATCTCAGGATTTACCATGTCTTCTTTAACTGTACCCATAGCGATTAGATAAGGATTATAAATAAACCTATAATTCTTTACAAGTGGGATAAATTCCCTTCTTGTTGTTCCAGGTAAAACAGTAGAAATTAAAACAACTAATTGATCTTTAGTTGTATAATCGTTTATTTCTTCTAGAATTGATTTAACTATCGAATAATCAAAATCTTTGGGCTCAAGTTCTGATGTTGGTCTACTACCATCGTAGTCTGGATGATGCGGGGTGGGGGCTGCAATAAAAATTAAATCCTTATTTTTACAAACATCTTTTAATGTTAATTTCATCTCAAATGGTGTAAACGTTATAGGATATTTGTCATAGCCATGAACTTCGTGTCCCGCATTATGCATAACTTCCGCAGCTTCTCTACCTAATTTACCAACCCCAATAAACCCGATTCTCATAACATTTTACAATTTATAAATTTCGTATTAGGATATAATACTTCATCAATATTAACGATTTCTAATACGTTCGTTATTTGTTTTAAACCATCATTCTTATAGTCAATCTGCTTTTGTTGCATCTCGGTAACAAATCTTTTTTCATTTCTAGCAGTTGTTTCCCCTTTAGCCCATTTACCATTAACAAAACCTTCATCAATGTGAGGTAAACAGTAATATCTACTATCTCTTCTATATGGAACAACATTCTCGATTATCTCAATATCTTCTTTTGTAAAGAAAACATTCTGGTTTATAAATGCTTGATTATTAAAATTTGAGTCAAGAACTAAATTTTCTGTGTTGGTTTCCATTTCCTTAATGTTAGAAAAATACCTGTTATAGATTTTAATGTCTGATATTTTTCCTTTGTAATAAACGTTTGAATGATTACAAAAACCAATTAGAAATGGCTTGACTGAATCATGTGTTTTCAATTCGTTTCTAACCGGGAAAGGGATGCTTTGTTTTACACCATTCATTTGGCAAACTAATTCATCGTTTACATAAAAGTACGCATTCTTTTCTTCACTGTTAAAACTTAAAGTTACTTGAGTCCATAACCCTTCAAATCTTTTCGCCCAATTATAATGATACATACCATTTCTATCAAACAATTGCATAGTGACTGCCCTGGAATTATTAAAAGACATTCCCCAGGTCCAGCTACCATCCTTTCTTAATAGGGGGTACTCAATAAATCTTTTTTGTTCATCACCAACAAGCCAAATTGGTACCTTATCATTTTGTTGTTCTGCATTAAATGTGATAGTTATTGTATGATCATTATGTAAACAAGAGCTAATTTCTCTATTTGTTGGAAACATCAAATACGAATTTTCGCCATTGAAGTTTGCAACAATTTTATCATTTTCTGTTTTTATAATTCTTCCTGTTGTTAGCCCTTCAAAATAACATCTCCAAAAAAGATCATCATCTTCTTGTCCCCAATCCCAATAATCATTTGAATATCCATTTGTGATATTTGCTTGCTCTTTATTAAAAAGCACAACACCACCAAAATACTGATCATAACCTAAATTATAACCATATTTGGATAGTTTTGTTGCAATGTGCATTGGTGTTTCTGCTGGGTATGAATAATCAGCCTCTTGTTCTGGTAACATGTCGACATCATGCCAAGCAATGTAATCACAACCATCCTCAAATGCAACATGAGCAGCAATATTTTTCATCGCCCCTCTATTGAATAATTTATCATCTACTTGGTGCCCAACATAAAAAGAATGATCAATACCTCTTTCATTTAAATGTTTAGTTAAATGAGGTATTAATCTATCGATGTGTTCTTTTCTGTTTCTATACGGTATACAGATTCCTAATTTATGTTTCATACTCCTACATTAACATGTAATATTTTACCTTTATGTGTTTTACCATGTTCAATAAACTCAAGATTTGATAACCCATCTGTCTTGATCAAATCATTATTTAAAAAAACTTCATTATGAAACCTTAATTGGTTCCATCTGGTAGCATGGTCTTTCCATTTATTACCTAAAAACCCATTTTCATCATGTTTTAACGACCTGAATAGGGAATGCCTTCTATGTGGTACTTTAACTTCAGTATACTCACCATATCTTTGACCGACAATTTCACAGTTCATGATTTTACCGTTATTACCGCCATTAGTCAAATCGGTTAATTTATACTTTTCAATAAAATCCGCATCATAATATATTTTTAGAGAATCCTTAGATTTATATTTGCCAAATGATTCATTTAAATAGAACTCTTCGTTGTATGATATTTCTTTGATTTCATCTTCATCCAATATATCATCATAGTATGCAAATGAATCTATAGTCCCCTTAAATAAATTTGGGATTTTATCTCTACCTGGTTTACCGGCTCCTAAATAAAACTTTGGTTCTTTCCTATAAAAATATAATTTTTTAAATCTTTCTGTTTCACCAATTAACTCACCATCTTGATATACTTTTATTATGTTTTCATTTCTATTTAAAACAACAACCATGTTTGTTTTATAATTCGTTTTTATTTCAGAGTTAACAAAATATGGGACGTGATTTGTATCAAACGCACAAAAATTATATCTTGAAAATGAATTATAACAAATTGCAAAATCCCAACCAGGAATGCTAAACACTGTAAACTCATCAGACTCTTTTGTATGATCTAATATGAATTTCTCAGGGAAAAACGATATAAAAAACGTAGCATTATTATTTAGATCTATTGTATTATTACATTCAACATAAGAATTCACGCCATTAAATCTTAATGCTCTCCCTCTTTTCCCTATGTTCTTTATTTTTAATGTGTCTAAATCTAAATTAGCGACTTTACATCTTAATAACAGATCAGTATCTTCATATCCCCAGGCCCAGTATTTGTTTGAGTACCCATTTATTTTTTCAAAACTTTCAATTGAGAACATCGTTACCCCGCCAAAATATTCTTCAAACACTTCTCTCTTTTTTTCACCGGGTTGAAGAATAAAGTCAGTTGCCATATGTAATGGTACATCAGAATATGAATAATCAACATTTACTGGTAGCATATCCACATCATGAAATACCATATAGGTACACTTTGATTTTTTAGCATAGGTGTACCCTATGTTTAATAGCATACCTCTATTAAATTGTTTTCCATCGTCTTGATCTACAATTATTATTTCATATCTTAAGTCTTGGTCTTTGAAATAATTTGTCATGTGATTTAAAAAAATATCTAAATCACGCTCTCTATGTCTGTATGGAACTATAATACCAAGCTTATGTCTATCCATCAATTGTAGGATCTTTTGGTTTTGTTGTTTTATGCCATTCTGCTAAATAATACTGAACTCTATCGCTCCATTCTTGCTTGTCAATTTCTTCAAACCAAATGGTTAATGCATCTAACGAATTAGCAATTTTTTCAAGTGCTTTTACTTTTCTCTCTTCTAGTTTTTGAAGTTGTTCTTCTTTTTCTGCTTTTGTACTCATATTGATATTATTTTTTTTATTAGTTTATCCCATTGTTTATATCTTTTGAATTCAGCTTGTCCGTCGCTTTTCTCAAACATAAATTCTGGATTATTTAAATTTATTTTGAATCTTGATTTACCCAATTCTTTGTACATTAATCTATATTCTTCAGAGTATGCGTATTCTTGACTAACACTAGCGACTGCTTTAACTCTATCTATAGAAGTTTTATCCCACTTAAAATGGTGAACTTGTACATATGAATGGGCGTTTATTAATGGATGATTCCAACCCTGCCATCTCCAAGTTGTTTGTCCATTAATTTTTGCATAATGTTGACCAGATGTTATTTCAATATAGCCTCTCATCACACAAACTTTATTTGGGCAAGCCTTACTCATAGGATACCTAAAAAATCCCATATTAGGAAATTGCTTAAAGATATTGACATCATCTTTTAGTTCTGAAAATTCTCCATCCGGACCTATTCTATCAATAAATCCACCCCTAACTAAATCCCAACCATATTTTTCACAATTACTAATTAATTTTTTTAAATCGTCATTAGGATATAAATGAAATTCATCAATATCAGCAATTACCCACCAATCATTAGGGTTTTTTGCTTTTACCATATTGTATAATGTGGTAACTTTTTCCCAATCAAAGATTCTGTCTTCAATTGTTTTAACTACCTTAACATTTTTATAATTTTTCGTGGTTTCTTTGACTTCTTCAATTAAATTTGGTTGTATAACTGATTGATATACAACGAATTGTATTTCGTCTACATACTGAGAGTAGTGATCGATAAAATGTGGAATTAAATTTGTCCCGTGACCTATAACTGAAAGTGCTCTAATCATTTTTTTCGATTAATAATGGTAATACCACTTGACGATGGTTTATCCATTAATATACGAAAATTATGCAAATTAATCAAGTTCCAGTCATTGTTTTTCTCAAGTTCTTTTACTAACCTAGATGGCCCGTCAAATTTGTAGAAGTCTTTCTTAGCATCTTCGGAAACAATTAGTGTTTCTTCATAGCTTGAATCGGTGTCGTGAAGAACTATCACACCGTTATCTGATAGTATTTTTGAATAAAGATCGAAATCTTGTTTTACCCCTTCGTACGAGTGATCTCCATCAATAAATAATAAATCTATTTTAATATCTTGTCTAACAAAAAAGTCATAATACGCATCGACTGAAGTCGACTTAATAAGGCGCGGGTAAAATTTGCTACGAAAGAATGAGGATTCGTTTTCAAGGTCGTTAGGGCCACCAATGCCATTACAAGCATCGACCAAATAAGTAACCCCAATATCCCCCCAATTATAATCATTGTTTCCATCAAATATTTTTTGGTTATATAAATCTAATCTTGCTTGTGTCATGATTCTAGGTATAAATCCACCACCTGAACCAATACAAACACAAGTCTTTGCTCTCATATGCTGTATAAGAGAATACACAATAATCCCATCTCCCATATGTAAATCTGTTGCCCCATGTGTCCAGCGATAAGGTACAGGTTCATCATTATTATTAGTGATGTTCTTTCTAATATATTCATTGTTCGTTATCATTTCATCCATTCTGGCCAGAATTCAGGTCTTGTGAATCTCCTACTAACGCTCACCATTTTATCTTTTAACAAACTGTATAGTTCTAAATCTCTATTAATTTGAGATTCAGATAATTTGGCAGCGATTTGGATTGAAATACCTTCTCCAGCACCGTTTATTTCTTTACTCATGGATAAGTCAGAAAATTCTTTTGCTAATTGCAACTTCTCATATTGAAGATAAAAAGAATCTTGATTAAATCCAATTTTATTTATTACTAAAAAATATTCCCATAGAGTTCCAAACTCAAAATAATTAGGGTATATCTTATTTGCATAAGTATGATAAGCATTCCATTCTGGGCTTTCTGTAACGATTAGGTCTTTGACCCAGGCTTTACCTGATTTGTGGTTTTCTAATGTATCTGTATAGCTTATACCTTCTTTAAATGTATAGCTTTTAAAATCTTTAATGCATGAGTAATCTGTAATGTGTGTATCTGCGTCAATCATGATTGCAATATCATGATTTTTAAGAATATGCTTTGGTAAAATCATTTTATCTGCATAAGATTTAAATGATCTGTTGTATTCTATTGTATGTAAAAAAGATGGGGTATATTTCTTTTCAAAATATTCGGTATTTTCAGTCAATATATAACAATGAAACCCGTTTTCTAATATTCTGTTGATTTTTTCAGCAGCCCCTTTGTAATAATATTCTTCACCAAAGCAAAATATACCAAATCCTATGTTATTCATAGGTAAAATATAAATAATCTTATTGAGATTGTGGAGTGTTTCTTTCTAATATAATCTCATTATAGAATTCTTGAGCTGCTAAGTCTGTTTCAAACGTATCTTTTTGGGTTTCTCCATTTTCGTCAATGTATTCAACAATATAATAACCAGAAAAGTTAGAATTATCTTGATACATGTTAATAAATTGTCTAGCCATTGTTTACAACGTTTTGAGCTTCTTGTAATGTATAATATATACCAATAAAGTCTGCGCCATCAAGCACAAACCAACATTGAATACCTTCTTTATCGATACCTTCTTCTATTCTCATATATCAAAATCGTTTTCAATTTCATTAAATTCACCAAATATCAATGATAATTGATTAATGGTATCTATAGATTTATCTTTATCAACCATTATTTCATCCATGTAATTATAAAACCTTTGATCGTTAAAAATTACATTATCATCTTCAGTAATTTTAACTTCAAATTTTTCCTCTGATATTTTTTTTAAAGATATTTTCATAATATAAACTTTTTAAACGTCTGTAAATGCTAAGAAAGCTGCTCCGTAATTATGGTAATCTCCTCCTGAACTTGTCCAATAAGGGCCATCAACATACCCACCACCAGCAAAATAGTTTCCAGCCCAACAACACCCATACCACCAAGGATTATTGTTATATTGACCTGAACAACCACAGCCATTACCATTAGCGTTATCATATGTGGATAAACTAAATCCATTCACTGCGTGATATGCATACCAATCTGGTGTACTTCCTCCAACATCATTAACAACATTTCTAGGATATAAAAAAGCATAATTGCTTTGCCAGCCACTAAATTTCCATCTTGATCTGCGTGAATGTGACCCACCTAAACCAGTTGCAGAAGTTGCAACATATTGATTTATTGTGTTTCCAAGATATGGCCAATAATTTAAACCAACCCAAAGATTAAAGTTCAAATTTGCATCATATGTTCCTCTTGTATTCACAACCGCATTTGTTGCATTTGCAAATGTAAGATTATTCATACCGCCAGTGTTAATCCTATTTGCAATCACCATTGTCCATGCTCTTTCTGAATCCGAAGTAACATCGACATAAAATGTATTCGCTCCTAACCCTCCTGGATTTAACCAATAGATACCATTACTGGTTACTCTTGCATTAAATTTTAAATAATTTGCTGATGGAGCCGCTTTTTCTTGTGTAGACCCATCTAAAATTAATGTGTAATTTGATGCTCCTTGTGAATCAAATGATCTTGTACTTAACTGTGATGAACCGATGAATAATGACATATCTTATGCGAATAATGTTACACCCATTTGATTAAATAGGTTGCTATAATAATTATAGACTTCGTTTATTCTTGTTGAATTCAAATCAACATTCCATACCATGCATGAATGCAAATAACCCACATCCATAGTACCAGCATAACCGGTACCAACTCTAACTGTACTTGCTCTTAAAATATTCGTATCACTTCTATTTCCGTAATCAGAAACCCATCCAGACGATGAAGTATAATAAAATCCATTATTATGATTTGCTGTTCCTTTTATTGCAATAAAATTCCATTGATTCAATGTATATGCTTTTGTATTAGCATAATCATATGTACCATCTTGACCGCCAGCTCTATAGTAACTCATAGTATTACCAACTTCCCATGTACATGCTAATTCTTGTTGATATGATGCATAGGATGTCCCAGCCTTTTCAAATATTGTTCTTCTTTGTGAATTTGACGGGAACCAATAAATTAAAATTAAAGTAAATGGGCCCATAATGTCTACTCTATTTGTTTGGGTAGTGTTCGCGCTTTCCCACCAACTTGCGCTGTTAAATGCAATTGCTGGAACACTACTTACCCACACTTTTGGTGTAGGTGTTGTTGTATATGGCTCGCCACTATTTCTACTATTAAAACACATACCATAAACAGAATCACACCAAGTTGAAGCCCCCGATTGGTAATTGTTGGCATTCAAATCTAATACTAACCCGTCTGTTGGGAAATTATAAAAAGATCTAATTTCTCCACCAGAATTGGCGCTTGATGATGATATGCTATTTCCTCCTATTATTAAACTCATTATAAACCGAATCTTGCTTTTTGTGTTCTAAAAGCTTGACCTGCTTCGTCTGCAGATAAAACTCTATTATATACTTTACATGAACCCATTTGTCCATCAATACTAAACCCCGTGTTACCACCCCAAGAACCATAAGGGTATAATGTGAATACACCAGCTGGTACATTTGCATTTCCTGATGATGGCGCATCACCTGTTATTCCATGATTTTGACTTCCACTAAACTGCCCTCCATTTATATAGTATCCTACTTGTGTTGAATTCATCCAACAAACAATATGAGTCCATGTATTATCAGATAAATTTCTTGCAAATGCAATACTTGATGCTGTAGAGCCCGCGAATATGTAAAAAGAACCAGGGAATATCCATATATTATATTGACCCGAACCGTTCCATGGTTTTGTAAAAAATACACCATTAGTATCACTTGATTTAACCCACATCTCAATTGTCATTGTTGACCTACCAATTGCGCCGTTTGGTGACCATGCCATGGATGGCGCACTATCGTTAAAAATTCCCATTCCACCTACACCATCAAAATTAATTACCCCTTCATTGCTTGAACTATATGAATAACCATTATAAAGTGTTAGTGTTCTACTATTACCACTTAAATCTGTCATAGATGCGCCGCTACCAGGGTATGAAGCTAACGATGCTGGATCAACCCACGCTAACAAACCTCTTGTTATTCCATGATATTTTTCTCTTGTTGCAAAATAATTTTGTAAAACTTCAGATGGGGTTAATGCTCTGTTGTAAATTCTTACCTCAGCAATACTGCCACTAAATTGTCTTGATGAGCCTTCTCTACCAATTTGTAATGTTGAGCCGGCTGCGCCTGCATTAGTTGTTGTAGCAATTCCCACAAACGTTCCATTAACATATTGATATAATCTACCTGCTCTACCATCCCAAACGGTGCACCAATGATGCCAAGTTTTTCTTGCTGACGGACCATTTGTTTCATGATAACCATCAGCACTACTACAATACCAATAAGTTGACAAATATTGGTTGGATTTGTTCCAACTCATATATTGCCCACAACCACCAGTTAGTAATATAATAGTCCCTCTATCTCCTGATGTTACTTCCGAAGCTGCAGCATAAATCCACGCTTCAAAAGTCCCCTGAACATTTGGTTGTGCTCCACTATATGTACCATTAATCCACGCGCCATCAAAATTCATATTAAACCCTTTAACACCGTTAAAGGTTGCGGTACCCATACCTCCATTAATTGTTAGATCACTATGGTTTCTAGCAATGTTATACCATACACTCCCCCCATTTGGGTAAGAATAAAAATTATTTACATCATAATACGCTTGGAGCCCCGCCGTAATAATATTTTCTTTGAATATACCATTAGACGTTATATCTTCTTTGTCCAATACGTTTGTTTTTACATATAATGGCATATTATTTAATTTCCTCTAATGATATTTTAAATTTCTTTCCGTTGTTATTGTTTATAATATAAAGATTTTCTGCTCCTTCCTGAATAGTCCAGTTACCATTTGTTCCATCAACATCATTACCCTCAGGTTTATTCATATTACTTAAATGTAAGTCGTTTGTATAAACGTTTCTCCAACCAAGTGACGCTGATCCTAAATCATATGCATTGTTTGCAATTGGAACCATGTGCCCGTCGGTTTGTATTCTAACTCTTTGAACCGCATTTGTCCAAAAATCCATATTACCATTTTCGGTGTAGATATTCAAACCACCAGCACCCGCCCACGCCGATGAATTCTCATTACCAATCCAGAGATATGCATTTCTACTTCCGGCTCTCATATTTAACTGACAATATTGATTTGCGCCTGTACTAGTATTTTCAAACCTAACCATTTCGTTAGATCCTCTAAAATGTACTGTTAATGCTGGGCTCACCCCAACACCTAAACTACCAAATTGTACAGTGTTGCTTGTTCCAAGGTTTTGGTTAATTGTATATGCGGTAATATTATTTGCTGTGCCACTAACATTACCATTATAAACACCGGAACTACTAATAGATGATATTGTTGAACCACCGTTTTGGAAAATTATAGAAGGATTTTGACCACCCCCACTAATTGTATTTGCATTAAGTGTTATATTTCCACCTCTTAATTCTATAAAATCTTCTTGGTCGTTTTCTACTCTGATGGTTAATTTTGCTCTTTCAGATCCGCCACCAGCATTATTTTCAAAGAAAATTGCTGCACCATCTGATGGGAAGTTATTTCCAGATCTAAACTCAATGCCACAGTTACCCGTACTGTCTGAAGTAGATGATGTTAATATAATATTAGCATTTGTAAAAGACCCCCAAGAGCTTCTGCCTGTGGCCACTCCCGGACCAACAGTTAATCCTCCAAATGTTGGGGTACTAGATGTGTTTAAATTCTGATTGGCAGAATAACCAGCGCCCGCCATTGCATATGATGTGTAATTAGAGCTATTAAGAACTAAATTACCTGTTGTTGTTCCATTACCGTTTGTGTAAATGTTACCAACAGTATACAAAGTACCGTCGCTATCAAATGTACCATTAACCGCTCTACCTTGTCTATAAAAATATAATCTGGCGGCTTCTGATGATGCTGTATTAGATTTAATCTGCATACCAACACCACCATATTCAGTAAAGGTTCCACTACTATTATTAGCACAGAAATAAAGGTTAGCACCATTACCATTGGTATTGTCATTCATGTATAATTGAAGTATACCATATGCCCCGCCAGCACCAGTATACCCTGCTTTAGTCATTCTAAATGGAACTGGTGTGTTTGCGCCATTGTGTACAAATAATTCAGTTGTTCCTGCCGGATTACCAACGTTATGTGAGAATGACCCACCACTACCACTATATGTTGAATTATTTGTTATTCCTGCGAATGTTACTGCGCTAGTTGTATTCAAATTCTGATTAGCTGAATAACCGGCGCCAGCCATTGCATATGAAGTATAGTTTGCAGCATCTAAAATTGTGTTTCCATTATATGTTGGTCTTGCTCTTGGGAAATCTACAACACCGCCATTTGTTGCCGTCATAAATAATTGTGGGCCAGTCGAATATGAGTTTGTTGTTGCAAAACCCATAGAAGTACCATAACTATTATTATTTAACACGTAGATACCTGCTTGTGCTTCAGATGCTGTACCGCCTTGAAATGTAATTGCAGCTTGGTAACTACTATCATTAGCCGGGCCAGCACCATTTTGAATATGAATATTACCTATGGTTGTTTTTGCTACACTAAATCCAAGGTTAGATCTTCCTGTTGCTGTATTGTAAGTTGAATAAATTATATTACTTCCACTATATGTACTTGTATTAGTAATACCATTAAATGTAACTGTAGATCCAGATTTAACTGCTTGATCTAAGTAAGTACTAAATCCTGTTGTCGATGCAATTGCAATTTGTGATGAACCCGAAACTAAACCTGATGGAACACCACTTATTGAACCAAAACTAATTTGAGATGATCCAGATACTAATCCTGATGGTACCCCTGATATACTTCCAAAAGAAATTTGTGAAGAACCAGATACTAAACCAGAAGGTATACCTGATATGCTTCCAAAAGAAATTTGTGAGGAACCAGACACAATACCGCTAGGTATTCCACTTATTCCACTATATGTTATTTGTGATGAACCAGAGACGATACCACTTGGTATTCCTGATAATCCACTATAAGTTATTTGTGATGAACCAGAAACTAATGTTGGTAACCCACTTATACCACTAAATGTGATTTGTGATGATCCTGATACCAATCCGGTAGGAACACCTGTTATACCACCAAAAGATATTTGTGAAGAACCAGACACAACAGATATACCATTAAAGAATGCTCCTGAATGTATTGTTGTGCCATTTAACACTTGTGATGAACCTGACACTGTACCTGCTGGAAGCGCAGAAACAACTTGTGCTGAACTTGATAAAACGTTCTCCGCGTTTAATCTATTTTTTATTGTTGTATTAATTGAATTGGTAAAACTATTTAAACTTCCAGTACTTGTTTCAATTGAATTTAATCTTGTATTTGTGCTTGAAGTAAAACTATTTAAACTTCCGGTAGACGTTTCAATTAAACCTAATCTTGTGTTATTACTAGAGGTGTATGAATTCAAACTTCCTGTGCTTGTTTCAATAGAATTCAATCTAGTATTTGTACTAGATGTATAAGAATTTAAACTACTAGTAGTATTTTCTATTACACCTAATCTTGTATTATTTGATGATGTATAAGAATTCAAGCTACTAGTAGTAGATTCTATTGTGTTTAATCTAACATTTGTACTAGATGTGTAAGAATTTAAAGAGCTTGTACTTGTTTCAATAGATGTTAATCTAGTGTTTGTGCTAGAAGTATAAGAGTTTAAAGAACTTGTACTTGCTTCAATAGACGTTAATCTAGTATTTGTACTTGAGCTAAAGCTATTTAAGCTTCCTGAAGTTATTTCAAGAGACGATAGCCTTGATCCGGCACTTGAAGTAAAAGTATTTAAACTTCCTGTTGACGTTTCGATTAAACTTAATCTAGTCCCAGTACTTGAAGTAAAACTATTTAAACTACTTGTACTTGTTTCAATAGATGTTAACCTACTTCCAGCGCTACTTGTAAATGTATTAAGTGATGATGTAGTTGATTCTAAAGAAGTTAATCTACTATTTTGTGTGTTATTAGTTGTGTTGTTGGAAGAAGTATATAGATTTAAACTTGCTGTTGTAGATTCTATTGCTGTTATGTTTGTACCATATACTGTTCCAGTTGCAATAAATGTTCCGGTTACTTCGGTGTTTGAATTAATAGAAACTTTTGCCCCAGTGTCGGTAATATTACTATCACCAAGATGTTCTGCATTAACTGATTTTAATAATCTATTTGTTGTTGGATATGTTTCGTTTCCTAGATTATTAAATGTCTGAGGACCCATTAGTAAAACAGAAGATGTTACTGTTGATTGATTCTGATGAACAAAAATCCATTGATCATTCGCAGAGTCAAATAGCATTGATCCGGATACTTGTGGTGAAGAACCACTGTCTATAACTGCAAGTCCTCCGAATCTAATACCCGGATTTTGAGCGTTAACTGTTATGATATTATCAGCAACATTAAGTACTGAAGAACTAATATGTTGAATGGACGACGATCCACCTATAATTAAATCTTGTGTAATATATAATGACCCCGTAATTGCTTGATCCCCAATTATACTTTGAGATCCGCTTACAATCACCGATCCAGTAACTGAATAAGAACCATTTAATGATTTAGAATTAACCCATACGCCACTACCATTTCTAACTAATAAATCACCTTGTGATATATTTGTATAAGCAACATCATGAGCTTCATCAAGTTCTATACCATTATCAATACGAACATATATTGAACCATTATTCTGTTGCACCCTTAAAACTTCGCCAAGTCTAACAGCATGTAAAGGCGCAATAGGGGCGGTATTAATAAATGAACCAGTCGCTCCTAAAAAGATAAGATCACCAGCGGTCATTCCTGATGTGTTAACACCAAGTAAAACACCTTCGGTGATAACTAAACCATTAGCGCCATTTGCAATGTTTTCTGTTGCAATACCTAAGGTATTTGCTGAATTGTTGTCATTTATATAAGATGCTGTGGCAATTAAAGGATTGTCACCAGCGGCACCAACAATTCTAACAACTTGACCCTTGTTAATTTGATATCCTGAGTTGTTCTGACAATACACATCAGTTCTTGTTGTTCTAAATGCATAAGATGCTGTTGGAACTTGTTGTGATGAACTATATGCTTCTAACACATCAAGTCTTGAATCTAATGATCCTGAAACTGTTGTATATGATGATGTAAATGTATTGAAATCTGTTCTAATACTTCCGCTTGCCGTTTCTAATGCATTTAATCTACCATTTGCAGAAGATGTAAATGTATTTAAACTTGCAGTTGTTAATTCAATTACACCAAGCCTTGTATTATTACTCGACGTGTAGGTGTTTAAACTACTTGTTGTACTTTCAATTACCCCTAATCTTGTGTTAGTACTTGAGGTAAAACTATTTAAACTTCCTGTACTTGTTTCGATTGAACTTAATCTTGTGTTGGTACTACTTGTAAATGTATTTAAAGAGGCGGTTGTACTTTCTATTATGCCTAATCTTGTGTTTGTACTAGACGTATAAGAATTTAATGAACTTGTAGTAGATTCAATAACACCAAGTCTTGTATTATTACTTGAAGTATAAGAATTTAAACTACTTGTTGTACTTTCAATAACACCTAATCTTGTATTGTTTGAAGATGTATATGAATTCAATGAACCAGTTGTAGATTCTAAAGAATTTAACCTTCCATTTGCAGAAGATGTAAATGTATTTAAACTTGCAGTAGTAGATTCAATCGCACTAATTTTATTTGTTTGATTTAAATCGGTAGTCGCTAACGAAGAACTAAATGATGTATAGTTTGTTGTTTGAGTAATGTCAATTTGACCGCTACCGGAAATAACACCATCAGTATTAAGCTTATTCTTAATTGTTGTATTAATAGAAGAAGTAAAGCTATTCAAAGAAGACGTTGCTGTTTCAATAGCGTTTAATCTTGTATTTGTTGATGATGTATATGAGTTTAACGATGCGGTTGTAGATTCAATTATACCTAATCTCGTATTAGTAGAAGACGTATATGAATTTAAACTTGATGTGGTGCCTTCGATCACACCTAATCTAGTATTCGTAGATGAAGTGTACGAATTTAACGATCCTGTTGTAGTTTCTAATGTGTTTAATCTACTATTCTGCGTTGTATTTGTTGAATTATTTGAACTCGTGTAACTATTAAAATCACTTCTAATTGAACTGCTTGCACTTTCTAAGCTGTTTAATTTACTAATTGCACTACTACTAAATGTGTTTAATGAACTTGTTGAAGTTTCAATGCTTGTAAGTCTAGATAATGCGCTACTGCTAAATGTGTTTAAGCTTCCACTAGCGGTTTCCAAAGAACTTAATCTACCCTCTTGTAAAAAATCTGTTGTTGCAAGTGAAGAGCTAAATGTTGTGTAACCGTTAGTTCCGGTTAATGAAATTTGAGCTGAGGATGATACCACATTCTCAAGATTCATTTTATCTTTAATAATTGTATTAATAGAATAACTAAAATTATTTAAACTGTTTGTTGCAGCTTCAATTGAAGTTAATCTATTACTTTGATTTAAGTCCGTTGTGGCAATTGATGAACTAAATGCCGAATACCCGGTTGTTCCTGTAATGTTTACTTGAACAGAACCCGAAATTACACCATCGTTATCTAGTTTATTTTTAATGGTTGTATTAATAGAACCAGTAAAACTATTTAAACTACCTGATGAAATTTCTAAAGCTGATACTCTACTATTGTTACTTGATGTGTATGAATTTACCGATGTAGTAAATGAATTAATGGAATTTGAAAAACTATTTAAACTTGTTGTAGATATCTCTAATGAGTTAACTCTAGGGTTATTACTAGCGGTATATGTATTGAATACTGTTTCATCTAATTTTCCAGTACCAATTGCTTGGCCATTTAATGAAATAGACCCCGTAATATTAACGGAACCTGTGATATTGTGATTATCATCTAAACTATCGCCAAATCTAGTTGAACCAGATTGATAAAGTACTGAAGATGAGTAGATTGTAACATCTATTTGTTCAGCTATGATTGTTCCGTTTACCCTTAAAGATCCGGTAATTGATGTGTTTGAATTGATATTAAGTCCACTTGGGGAAACAGATGCTGTAACAGATCCTGTTGCGATTTGGGATAAATTTAAGCCAGTTACACCACTTGCAGATATACCATATAATCCGCTACCATCTCCAACAAAAGAACCAGTGAAAACTGAGGCCGTCATTGACCCCGATATGCTTTGTATCGAGCCGTATAATTCCATTAATTTATAGTTTTACTATAAATATTAACAGAACTGATTAGCGTGGGGATTATTTTTAGCAAATAGTACAACCAGGATCGTAATTGTAAAGAGAACAACCATAACCACAGTCATAATACTTCTCAAATCTGGTTCTAAAGAACTGATAATTTTGAAGAATTTCTGTGTTCGTTAACTCAACATTGTATATTACTACAGCTGCGACCCTAACATATGCATTTTCTATTGTTAGGTTTGAGTTCATACCGATAGTCATTCTTTGCACATTGTTGAAATTAAACCCCCCACCAATTGCGCCAGATGCTTCTTGAACCCCGTTAACATGCACAAACGCATTACTATTTTGTGTCCATTTATATGACACAATTCTATAGGGGTCATTGGCGGCTTTTATTGATGTTGTTGGATATAAACCCCCGATGCCTCCATAAGATGATCTGTACCAAAGACCATGCTTACTTTCATCACAAGACGCTAGAGTAAAATAATCACTATAATCATTATTTACACTACTACCATCGTTAAAACTAACTAATCTACTACACCCACCAAAGTTTGTATTGCTTATACTAGAAACCATTACCATAACAGTGGCTGCAGACCCAACATCATGTGAGATACTTCCAGCTCTTGTTGCATAATCATTTGACCCACTAAACTGAAATGCGGTTGCTCTATTATAAACACCGTATGTGGGGCTGTTAACTAATGTAAAATTATAACCATTTCCACTTAGGTCATACCAAATATTCCCACTTCCTGGGTATGAATTACCGTTTTGAGCATCCAGATATAACATCATCCCCCTCCTAACAATTGTAGTTGAGTTGTGTATTCCAACCTCAATGTTATCTAATATGTTTCCACCTACATCAAACGGCATAATTTTTTAATTTTTATCTACCAAACCTTACTCTTTGCGATGCAAAATTCTGTATAACTTGAGCATCTGAAAAAGCAACATTATAAACTTGAACACTCGCAATTATTCCCGCAAATCTTCCAGCCCAACTTCCACCAATAATATCTATTGGATTGTTATTACCTGATGGTGAACTACCGCCACTTAAATCTTTAATACCATTTACATACATATCCATAGTTGTGTTTGATCTATTAACCCAGGTAAGATGTTGCCATAAATTGTTATTAACTGTTGTACTTCCTATCAATCTGAACCATCCTCCACTATATGACCAATATGCAATTCTTCCGGCGTTCACGCACAATGATGAGTAAACCGGCCCACCACTAGAGTTACTTAATATTGAACCGGCGCCTAAACCATCTGCGGATGTTCCTGTTCTAACCCAAGCAGAAATTGTCCATGGCGTTGGCCCATTTCCTAAATTAAATGTTGTCATTAAACCATAGTCATCAGCACCATCAAAACTCAATTGACCACCTGTGGTTGTGCTATAAGTTGGACCATTATATAATGTTATCGTTCTACCGTTTCCGGTTAAATCAAACCAGCTACTACCACTACCTGGATATGAATTAGCGATACCTGCGTCCCAATAATATAGTAACCCACTTGTAATTAATTCTCTGTCATTAAGTAATTTTACACCTAATGAATTTAATTCGTTACTGTTTAAATTAATTGGCATTTTATATTCTATTTAATTCACTATTTGTCCATTCTTCTGTTCCAAGAATTTGCAAAAATTCAAAATTATAGTATTCTCTAGATTTACTTAATAACTGATTTACAGATTCAGGTATATCGCCCTCATATTTTACAAATGTTTTTGTGCCATCAATAGATTTTCTTAGCGTTTCTATCGAATCTTCTTTTACCTCATTAAAATTGATTTTATCTGCTTCAGAAAAATCAAATATTACATATTTTAAGTCTACCATATTAAACTTTTTTTGGTGGTGCTATTGCTGGATCAACTTCTTGTAATAAGAACTTGAAAACCTTATTTGTTTTATTATTATATATAAATAAATCTTCTTCTCCCTCAACAATTGTGTAATCACCAATACCGTTTGACATTGATAAGTCAGAGGTGAATACAGTGTTCCATCTCATTGATGAAGAACCTAAATTATAGGTACTATTTGCTTTTGGTAGCATACTTCCAAGTAAATGAAGCCCACCTTCAACCCACATATCAATTCTTCTATCAGAAGACCCTGTACCTGATGACATACCAACAAGATTCAATGAATTGGCCTGATGGTATCCCGCAGATATTTGTGCAGAATTCGTTTCTCTTCCATTATTGTTTCCTCCAAATATGATACCACTAGCACTTATTTTCATATTTGATGTTGGAGCATCAACAGTGACCGCTTGGTGAACCCTCAATTCGCCATTATCTCTTATTGTAAAAAGGTTTAAGCTGTCCGCTTGATTGTTGAATCTATATCCATGTGTTGAATTACCAACAAAATAAGAACTAGTACTACCTAATGCAATTACACCGTTAATAGTTAATGATCCGGTATCAAAAACAGAGCCGCTAGCATCTCTTTTCATGTAGAACATTCTGTACCAGGTTGTTCCATTGTTTACATAAAATTCAAAATCATGTGTTGATCCTCCAGCAGTTTGTATTGCACCATAATCTGTACCACCTTTTGCTAATCTAATGTCGTTATCTATAACTGAGCTTGCGCTATCTACCCTTAAGGCAAAACTGGTTGACCCATCATTTTTAAATGTAGCGTTATTTGATGAATTTAATGAAGATGATAGAGTCAACCCAACAAATGTTGGACTATTACCCGTACCAACGTTTTGATTAATTGTATATGCCGTTATGTTGCCTGCAGTTGTTGCACTTGTTGCTGTATTTGCAGTATCAGCATATCCGGCCCATATTTTATTCCAACTACCCCATGTGGTGTTTTCTCTTGTTCTATAAGAAATATATCTATCTGTAGAATTGTAACGTGGTATTGCCATTTGCATCGCATACTGAGAATATGCATATTCATTACCTAATCCTAATGATATACCATAAAATTGGCTAGATCCTGTTCCTGGTCCGTTTGTTGTTCCTTGAATAAAATAAGGTCCAAATACTGTTACCGAATCAAAATCAGTTGGGCTACCGTGATTTCTTCCTCTGTTATTAAAAATTTGATTTATTGTTAGACCCTCTAATCCGCTTGAATTAGACGCTAAAGTTGCTGTTGCGGCATTACCTGAAATATTTGTTTGATCACCTGTATTTGTACCGCTACTGCTACCGCTAAAGTTGGTTGCACTAAAATTACCTCTAACAGTCATATCACCATTAGTTGCAATTGTAGTTCTATTTGCGGTATTACCACTTGGAACAAATTCAATCATGGAATCACTATTCCAAAGATATAATGAACTAGAACCAACAGAATTTGCTGTTGATCTATTTTTGATTATGTAACCGTCTCCCGATGCTGTTGTTAATCTTAAATAAGAGTATTGAGCGTCTGCCTTAGTATTTGTAATCCACGCATATGTTTCTGCACTTGCTGAGTTGGTAACTAAAAGCGGATTTCCGGCGCCATTTACAGTAACTTTACTAAAGGTTGGTGATGAGGTTGTTAAAACACCTTGATCTAAATAAGTACCAAAACCTGTTGTAGAGGAAATTGATATCTGTGAAGACCCAGAAACCAGGCCAGAAGGAACACTAGAAATACTCCCAAATGTTATTTGAGCAGATCCTGAAACAGTTCCAGCAGGTAATGAAGATACTACTTGTGCAGAACTTGATAATACACTTTCAGCATTCAATCTTGTCTTGATACCAGAAGAATAATTTGTTGTTGCAGTTAAATCAATTTGTGATGAACCTGAAACTAAACCACCAGGTATATTACTTAAGCTTGGGAAAGATACCTGTGAAGAACCGGAAACGATTCCTGATGGTATTCCACTTATGCTGCCATATGTAATTTGTGAAGAACCTGATACAATTCCTGACGGAACATTACTCAATCCAGTATAAGAAACTTGTGAAGATCCTGAAACTAATCCAGACGGTACACCTGTTATACCTCCAAATGATATTTGCCCTGAACCTGAAACAACACTAATACCATTGAAAAATGCACCTGAGTGAATTGTTGTACCATTTAATACTTGAGAACTTCCAGACACTGTACCAGCAGGCAAAGCTGAAACCACTTGAGCAGAACTTGATAATACGTTTTCTGTATTTAATCTTGTTTTAATTCCACTTACATAGTTTGTTGTTGCAGTTAAATCTACTTGAACTGATCCTGAAATTATTCCACTTGGTATTCCACTTAATCCGCTATATGTGATTTGCGAACTTCCCGACACAATACCACTTGGTATTCCTGATAGTCCACTATATGTAATTTGTGATGAACCAGATACAACACCATCAGTGTTCATTTTTGATTTAACACCGTTTGTAAAATGTGTTGACCCAGTATCTAATGTTAATGTTCTTGTTGCCGCGATTGTTCCGCCACCAGATAAACCATTACCAGCAGTTATTGAAACTGCTGTGTGATCAACGTGTTGATTTGCATCATAGTTTGTTGTTGCATTATGGTTAATTTGTGATGACCCAGAAACAAGTGTTGGTTTATTTGCAACATTTGCATATTCAACAAAAGATGCCGTGTCCGCGTTTGCTTGGAAATTTGTTCCAACACCAGCAGATAAACCAGCTATATTAAAGAAGCCTCCTCTATTTGTACCACCACTTTCAAAAATTCTAAGCCTATCTCTCCAAACATCAATTGTTATTCCGCTATTAATAGTTGTATTTGTAACGGGTTTATTAAGTGAAATTTCGCCACCCTCATCACCAGCAGAATAGTTTGATACTAAATTTGTATTTGTTGTAACATTACCAGTAGAAATTAATGATCCTGTAATTTCTGTATTTGAATTAATACTTACCTTAGCTCCTGTATCACTAATATTACTATCGCCTAAGTGTTCAGCATTAACAGATTTTAAAATTCTATTTGTTGTTGGGTATGTTTCGTTACCCAAATTATTGAATGTTTGTGGGCCCATCAAAAGAATTGATGATGTGACTTGGGATTGATTCTGATGAACAAATATCCATTGATCATTTGTTGAATCAAATAACATCGAACCCGATACCTGAGGTGATGATCCGCTATCTATAACCGCAAGACCACCAAATCTAATACTTGGATTTTGTGCGTTAACGGTAATAATGTTATCAGCAATATTAACAACAGATGAACTAATGTGTTGTATAGAAGATGATCCAGCAATAATTAAATCTTGTGAAACATAAAGTGATCCAGTAATTGTTTGATTACCAATAAAAATATTACTACCCGTTGTTGCATAGCTACCTGTTTTACCTTCTAATGAAGTTAATCTAGTATCTTGCCCAGCATCTGTAGTAGCAAGCGATGAACTAAATGTTGAATAACCAGTTGTGTTAGATAAAGTTACTTGTGCTGATCCTGAAATAACACCTTCGGTATTGAGTCTATTTTTAATCGTTGTGTTAATAGAAGACGTAAAACTATTTAAACTGCTCGTGCTAGTCTCTATTGATGATAATCTAGTATTTGCACTTGAAGTAAAACTATTTAAACTTCCTGTTGATGTTTCGATTGAATTTAATCTAGTGTTTGTCGATCCGCTGTAAGAAGCAAATGAACTAGTTACACTTTCAATGCTACTGAATTTTGTATTTGCGCTTGAAGTATATGAATTTAAACTGCTTGTACTAATTTCAATTGAACTTAATCTACTATTAGCTGAAGATGTAAATGTGTTAATAGAACTTGTTGAGGTTTCAATTGAATTTAATCTACTGTTAGCAGAAGATGTAAATGTATTTAAGCTTCCTGTTGTTGATTCAATTGCACTAATTTTATTAGTTTGATTTAAATCAGTAGTTGCAAGTGACGAACTAAACGTTGTATAATTCGTTGTTTGCGTAATATCAATTTGACCGCTACCTGATATAACACCTTCACTATTAAGTCTATTTTTAATAGTTGTATTAATTGAACTAGTAAATGTATTTAAAGATCCTGTTGATGTTTCAATAGTACTCAAACGAGTATTAGTAGAAGATGTATGTGTATTTAAACTACTTGTACTTGATTCGATTGAATTTAATCTTGAAATTGCGGACGCAGTAAATGTATTTAAACTTCCTCCACTACTTTCTAAATTCCCTAAACGACTATTAAGTGATGAACTAAATGCTGTTAAGTCAATACCCTCAATTGTACCTGTAATGTCAATAGATCCAGAAACAACAATATCACTAGCAAAAACTACAGGTGTTCCACCAATTGACGATTGAATTTTATTACCATTTAGTACTTCAATTGGCCCCTTCAGCATGATTTTACCATTTGTTGGGTCTAATAAAATATCCCCATCTGCGCTTGATTTTAATTCAATATCACCATCTGCAGTTTGAAGAATAATTGAATCTGTTGTACCTTCTAAAATCTTAATAGATTGACCGGTATCTGTTGTAATA
>Ga0255156_1000013_pt1 | contig 112511 bp, 166 predicted proteins | sample Atl_Atlam_RepA_8_FD_186026 | JGI IMG/M metagenome (GOLD analysis project Ga0255156, IMG submission 186026) | Freshwater microbial communities from Altamaha River, Georgia, United States - Atl_Atlam_RepA_8h | ecosystem: Environmental > Aquatic > Freshwater > River | place: USA: Georgia... | reverse complement strand
AGTAAATAGGAGTGCTGGGTATTGTGCAGACAATTTTGCAATAGCAGGAAACGGTGGAGACCAAGCAGTATTGAAATTATAATAAACTACAAGGTTCTCTCCATTTTCAGTAGGTCCTTCCATATATGTTTCAGGATATTCATCATCTGAAGATACAGCAACATCCCATTTTGTGCCCCATTCACGAACATTGAATGAATACCAGTCATTTGTTTGGAATTTCATTTGCTCTTCAATAGGCAATTTATGGTCGGGTTGCTGAAGATACTCATACTCAGTAATACCTGCTTGTAAATGATTATAGATATTATGAAAAGCAAATACAGGATTAGGATATGTAGTTTGTTTCTTTTGCATTTGTCCAGTTTCCATGTTCCATGAATCATGGACCTGTGCAAATGGCTTATTCAATTGTGCTACTAATGTATTGACAAGTTGTGGATTTCCCTCTATGGTCAATCCGTTATATACCCAGTTCGGCATATATATTCCTTTCGTTCGGTTATTGGCATAATTATAATGCCTACCACCGACATTTGTCTATATGATGTGGATCACATAAAATGACTAATAGGTTTATTTATCTTATATATTGAGAATTTCAGTGAATATAGTTGACAAACGTAAAAAGATCAATCTATCCTCCGCTTTTACGGGCAGCTATAAAAAAAGCGGGGGCCCCAACAGTCTCTCCCTCTGTTGGGCCCCCTGTGTTTGGCTGCATCCACACTATGCATATTTAAAGACTGGGGCGAAAGGAACCCTGAAAGCCTCACCAAACGTTATTTATCATTATATCATACTGAGGCAGGTTCAAGAGGTGGTACAGTTATACCAGCATGATAAGCGATAAACTCTTCCCATGAATGTCCTTCAACGGTTTTGCCAACCATATCAACATCCACGGTAAAATCCCAAGCAGCAAAATTGCTAGGTTTAGATACTGCGCCAATGCCATAACCAGTTTCGTCCAGGACCTCATGCTGAATCATATGACTAATAATCATACGAATGCAATATGGTGTGTCATTCCACCTTGGACGAGCATGTGCTAATGCTGTAGCAAGTTTAACTTGCCATTCATCTTCTCCCCAATGTGAATATAACCAAACTGCAGGCTCATTTTCGCCTTCGTTAAAAATATAATTAATTCGTGCTCCCACTGATTTCCGCCTTTTCTCTAGTGTCCTCTTCGATTTTGTCCAATTCTACTACTTCATAGGACCATTTGTCAAGGCCCTCTTTGAACTCGTTGTAGTGGTGTCCACAGAAAAATAAATCTCCAGCTAAACCTTTAGCCTGATACATTGCTTTTGCTGTAACACATTTATCACAATTTAATCTTTCTGTCATAGTTTTCCGCCTTCTATCATGTCTGATAATCTATCTAAGATCCAAGAGTCGATATCGTTGATGTCAATCTCACGTAATTTCTCCATGATTTCATCACGGGCATATTTGTAACCATCATCCCAACCGCTCTTATAATCTGACATATTTATCTCCTTGTGTATCCAGTTTCTTCGTATTCTGATACATAAGTTTCTGTTAAATTAAACTTATCACGAATACGACTTACTTTCTCTATGCTACCAGTTCCAATGTTGAATGTCAATGGTGGCATGAAATGTGGGTCCAGTCCAATTACTTGTGCCTCCCAATAGGCCATCTCTAAAGACAGCCTATCAGGAGCGGTAAGTTCAAAGTACATTACCAGCGCACATCCGCATCTTCAACATCAAATGATTGAACAACAACATCTCCGTTGTATGCATCAAGAGTTAAAGTATCTTGTAAGAAGTAACGTGCATCAAAATCTTCTACGTCCTCCATTGGAATATCGTATTCAACCTCAAATGACATGCTTCCAGTAATACGAACTGTTTGCTTTGGTTCATGACCAAGAATTTCGCAAAGGTCTCTAAGGACATCTTCCTTTTCAACGTTTGGGTTGTACCAGCCATCAGTATCTAGATTATTAATAATACGACGTATTTGGTCGTTACTAATAGTTAGTTGTTTTTCAAGGCGGACCAAGGAATCTAATTTACCTTCTAGGTCCACAGTCTTGATACTTGGGTAAGTTATATCATAACCATTAATAGACTTATATGTTGTAAGTGCATTAGGGTTATAGGTCTCAGGGACCGTTGATGTTTCTTGCATTTCTTTCCTTTCGTTAATTGGTGTAATTGTAGCAGGCTCCACCGACAAAAGGTTGGGCCTACGTCCACATGGACATGTGACATTCATCACACTTCCAGATGGGAATCCGAATTTATCTGATGATGTTACTTCAATTAAAGTATCACATTCATCAGGATCGCATGCATATGTATTTTTAGTCCAGGTTTCTGACATTAGACATCCGCCATTTGCTTGTGGTATGCTTTGAGGTCCATAACATTAATGTTAAGTTCCTCTTCAGGGTACTCATTAATCAAGAAGTTTAATGCTTCTCCTGCTGACTTAAAGTCAGTATAATTAGTTGAATAACCATATCCATATATGGTTGCTTCCCAGCAGTCTACCCCTCCAGGAGAGACAGAATATTCCATTTCATATATCTGTGCGTTTATCATGGCCCAAATTATACACGAGACGACTGACATTTACAAGCATTTCCAGGGATTTTTTCTAGATTCCCGTATTATCTACATCACATCCGTAAAAGCTCTGGGCGATCCTTAGTATATTGCGGGCGTCTCATTATGTGAAACATTTTATCTTGCGATGCGTACGGGATTTGAACCCGTGATCTCCACAGTGACAGTGTGGTGAAATAACCAAGCTATTCTAACGCACCAAATAAAAACGGGGGAGATTTATCTCCCCCGCTAGTTTATCATTCTTAGAATGATTTTACTAACTTGAGAAGTTTATTTTTCTCAGCAGTAAGAATTGGGTCAAAGCCACTCGCACCCGCCATTAGCGTTTCAGAATTGCCACGACCAGAACGGAAATAATCAAGGCGTTCAGTAAGCGCATTGAAAGCACCCCATTTTGTTCCCTTGATATTAGCGTTAGTTGGTGAGTTATGATAAAGTTCATCAATCAAGATAACTTTATTTTCCCACTTTTTCAAAGCACCCTTAGCGTCTTTTTCAGGCTTAGGATAAATTGTGCGAATTAGTTTAGAGAATTCGGCATCAGTAATTTCCTGCTTGAAAAGTTCCTGCGCTTCTTTCTCGAATTCATCAAAGTATCCAAGAGCAAGACCCAAAGTTTCACGAGCAACTTGAATTCTGCCTTCGACAGATTGAGTATGGCGAATTTTGAATGATTGCTTAGCATTACGCATAGCAAGATTCAAAGTGTTTTGGCATACAACACGAACAGGTGTAATTGCTGCCTGAACAGCAACAGAACCATCATGTGAAGTCCATACGATTAGATAAAGTTTTGTTTGGTCATTAGCACCTTGTGGGTCTAACACCATAGTTCTAGGAACATCAACAGTTCCGAAAACTACTTTACCATTTTTGAGAGAACCAGCAGATTCCCAGCGACACTCAGGGTTAGCATCATGAATGTTATCTGCGAAAGCAAATAATTCTTCATTCTGAACAGGCTTGTATCGCTTACCAACAGTAGCGAGAACATCAGTTCCACCATTGAATGGATTTGTGCGAATAACTAACTGAGCGTTAGATACATCATTCCAAGATTCTGAAATGTGGTCGGTCAATGGAGATAAGCGAACATTCCAATTAGAAAGTTTTGCTTCATCGAGCATTGTTTGAGTAGTTACATTTTCATCTTGATTGAAAATGCGATTAGCGAGATTGTGCCATGCGGGTTTTCCACGCAAAGCAAAGGCAACTTCGTTGCCATTTGTTTCTAGGTTATGAGCCATAGATTTTTCCTTTCATTAGTTAGATTGAGCCTAAGTATAACAGACCCCACCGACATTGTAAATAGTTAGATAGACATTGTGGGCAAATCGGACATGTGATCAATATCATAAATTCCTGTGGTTATCCACAGTTTGCCGTAACGCTGTGGATAACCCCGCAAGTTGTTGCGGGCCACAAGATCGGGGAAGCTGGGGCGGGAATCTAGATGATTACACAGTTCAAACCCGCCCCAAGATTATTACTTACCGACTTTTACCATAGCATAACGCAAACCGCTGCCAGTATCTAATCTTAATTTAGTTAGATTAGGTCTGATAGAAATTATTTCGCTAATAGTGCCAGTAATTCCTGATTTACCAGTTGTAAAAACATCGCCTTTGCGATAGAAGCGACCTTTCTTGGTATCTAGAATTGGTGACATTTTATTTCCTTTCGTTTGTTGGTTGGTGAGTAGTTTATAGTCATACTCAGGACTTTGTTCGTTATTTATAGATAACGAGCAATAGCGTTGTAAGTAGAAGTAGAAACTACTTCCTCATCGGTCATCTTGAGAATACGAATAGCGTTCTCAATCTCCTCTACCATTTCGTTATACTGCCAATCGTGGAAAGTCTGAAAGTCTTTCTTTGGTTCAGCAGGTAGTTCAATAGCATTAGCAGGAAGGTAGAAATCTACATTTATCCTTCCGTCATAACGCTTGTTAGCAGACAAGTTTTCTGCCTTAGAGATAGCAGTTAGAGCAAGTTTAGCGACTTCCTTGTTCCACTTCTCTTGGGCTTTCTCAAACTTAGCCTCGTTAGTTGCTTGGTTCTCTCTATCCTTTTGGAGTTGAGCGAGTTTTGTTTCTAAGGCTTTGATAACCTTAGTTGTAGCGATTTTTACATTTATCGCTTTTCCGTTTCTTGCCATTTATTTATTTTCCTTTCGTTGTTTGTTTGGGAGTTTATTATAGCAGGGACTACCGACATTTTCGGTAATCCCTGCTTGTCTATTTAGTTAGATAGACTTTCCGCTGAGATGGTTGTCCAGCGAGTTTCTTTTGTTGGTAGTTCCAACAAAACACGCACCGAGCCAGATGCGTTAGGCACAATCTCTTTGATTACGCCTGTTTTCTTTGACTTTAGGGTGGTGAATAAATCGCCAACCTTGTAAGTATAACCATTTATGGTCATTTTGCTTCCTTTCTGTTAGTAGTTGGGTTGTATTTTAGCATACCCCACCGACAATCGGCAAGGTATAGCGGTGTGAGATTAGTCACACCAAGCCTCTAGGTGGTGCTGTTCGATAATAGCCCATGCGGGTGCGGTATCTCTGCCTTTATAGGATACGCCTTCGGGCATTGGTATCTCACGATCAGTTTCGCCCTCATCATAAGCAAAAATAGCCTCAATACAAGGTTCTACCATGCTAGTAGGAACGGGCGGGTAATGATTAGCAGTTAGATGAATTGAGATAGCAGTAGATAAATCTAATCCTAAATCATAGTCAGCTAAATCGTGTGCGAAATTACTTCCCATTATTTTCCTCCAATACTGAGTTTTTCATTTGTTCCATTTCGTCAATAGTTTCGATTAGTTCCCTGAATTGTGTTTCAGTTAGTAATACTTTAGTAATTTTATCAGTTGTAGCAGAAGCAATAGCAGTAGCATACATAAACATAGCCCTAGCGAATTGTTCTTGGTCTAAGTCATGGCGAGAATGGACAATAAAAGAAGCGAGTTCCATTTGTTCATCGCCAATAATTCCCTCTTGAGTAGCCTCAAGTAGAGCAGAAGCAGTAGATAACATTTATTTCCTTTCGTTGTGGTAGTGGGCTAGATTATACACTAGCCCACCGACATTATTAGGCTAGGGCTAAGATAGCCTGAGAAGCACCGTCATTTACACGGGCGAGTTCTGCCTCTAACTCATTACGAGTAAATTTGGCAGGATTACCGATAAGTTCTGATACCATGCGAGAATTTTCCTCAACAAAGATACCTGCGGGCAGGCGCTTTACTGCTGAATAGAAAGAGCCTTGTGGGTCAAGCATAGAAACAAATTCTACGCCTGCAACGGAGAATGGGTACTTTACCCAGTTAGTTGTATCTAAAGACATTTATTTTCCTTTCGTTTGTCGTTAGACTAGGAATTATACACGAAGCCTGCGACATTTTACATTTGAGTATCGGCGTGTCGGGCATTTGTGAGATTTCTCACAAAATCCCGTGATTATCCACAGGCCCACTTAAACATGTGGAAAACCCCGCACATACTGCGGGCCTTTTATATTTTAAAAAATAAATATAAAAATAAAAGTAACGGAGAAATTAAAAAACCGATAAAGATCAACGTTGTCAGAGCTGCAAAAAATTCTATCATTTTTTACTCGCAGAAAATCTAACATCCGCTTTACCGTACACACATAAGCCGCATGATACGCATGCGCTGCCATTGGTGGAGATAAGTGGAATTTGTTTATTATTTTCAGGACATTTTGCACCAGGCTTACCAATTAATTCTTTCATAGTATTTTCGGTGACTGCAAAAGTTTTACCTAGATACGCTAATTTAATTCCAGAATTATTTTTGCGTAAGTCATGAGCAATTTCTTTATTCTCATCATCGGTAGAAAAATAAAGAGAGAGGTTAGAAATATCCTTAAGGATAAGCGCTGCAGACTTTACACGAGTATATACCCAAAATTGCACATCGGGATTATTTTGGATAACCGCTTTCCACGCATATGCATAGGTATCATTAAAGAAATCGCCATCCCAGTGTATACGGAATAACTTTTCTGCATTACGCTTTTCACAATCTGCAACAAAATCAGCAATCATATCGCTAAGCAATAGAGACATGGTATCCATATCTGCATTGCGTAGCAATTCCCAGTTATGCAGAAGAGTATTCTTTACTCCTTTGTATACTCTTTCAAGTTTTCCTGCATAGCAAACGCTTTCACAAACACTAGTGGCACCAGGACACGAGAAATCTTTTCCAGCAGGTAATCCAAAAGTGTTAGCGATTGTTGGGGTTTTTCCATTTTTTGAGACAGCATTAGCGACCTTCCTATCATTAGACCTTTTTAGTTTCATTATACACCTTTCGTTATGGGCCCTATTGTAGCAGGGCCCACCGACATTTTACCAAGAGGACTGATAGTAGTAGGATAAATCCTTATACTCATCATTTTCTACTAGTGGGGCTATCTGCTTGATAGTGTCCTTGATATCAGACCAATAGTATTCATCGATATCATATGAGCCGAAAAAGAAACCAGCAGACGGCATTAGTTCGCTAGGGTCTTTCTTGAATAAGGCTTGACGGCAGGTAGTAAGTAATTCTTTTAGTTTATCACGAGATACATAGTATTCACCGCAATTATCTTCACCGCCTTGTACATTATCGACAAACCATTTGTGTATCTGATTAGCCTTACGCCAATACGCCACATTTACGCTAACATCTACGCCATAGATACTTTCAGTATCTACAAGAGTATCAACACCAGCAGCATTTACTACATCATTCCATTGTGGATAAGTTGCAGCAGAGTATTTAGTGTCTAAATCTCTATCTAATTTAGACCAGTCAATTTTAGCAATATGCTTACGAGCAGAGAGGTACATATCTAAACCCATTATTTTATTCCTTTCGTTAGGTTAGGCTGCTATTATAGCGGAAGCCACCGACAAATTCCACGACACGCCGAAAAAATTCCTGTGAAAAAAATCACATCTACTTAACGACACGCCCGACCCCGCAAGATCTGCGGGCTTGTTGAAATTTCAACTAATCCCAATTAGTTTTCAAACCAGCTGCGGTTTTTTTATGTTTTGTTTTTCTTGAATAAATTTTTTTAGATTTTATTGGCGTTGCGGCATTTGACCTCCGCAATTCCAAAATTCTTTTTATTCTTTCTTTATTTGGTAATTTCATTTTGTTCCTAACTTTGGTAATTTGTAATTTGAAGCGTCATAGAATTTATTTGCGTCAAATCTTGGATTATCTTTCGCAAACATTTCCGCAAAATCTATAACCATTTTTGAAAAAACGGCTGGGTGAGTTTTATCGCTAACATAGTTTAGAATTTTAGCGGTTTCAACATAGTGTTTTTTAGATGTCATTTTTCCACGACCCTTCTGCCTTCACGATAAAAGATTTTGGTATAGCATTTTCCGCTAGGTGTGTAGAGATTTACAGTTGAGTAATCCATAGCAAATCCCCAATCCACATAACTAGCAAAACTCTTGTGAGCCTCTAGTTCATCAGCGATTTGTTGTGTGAAGTGTGGAGAATTTTCATCATAAGCAACAGTTATTTTATACATTAGTTAGCCTCCTGAGTAGCAAAAATTGAAAGTTCATTTTCGGAAAGCAATCCGTTATCCCAAATCACATCTCCGTCATTATCTAAAATAAGTTCATAGGGATTACACTCGCAAGTTTCATAGTCAAAATAATCCTCGCCATTTCCCCAATAAATAGCACCCATACCACGACAGGCATCACAATTTTTTATTGCTCTTAGAGCAGTTTCAAGTTTATCCATTTTCTTTTTCCTTTCTTTCTTGAATTGTAGCAGTTAGCACCGACAACGCTTCCGCCTTAGAGGCTTCACGCTGGGCGTTGATAAAGTTTCTGAATTCGATCAAATCCATTTTAGTTTTCCTTTCGTTTATTGGTTAGATTATAGCGGAAGCCACCGACATTTAGTCGGGAAGCCTAACCGCAACAGTAGCCCACTCATCTTTGAGCGAACCCGTAGGGCGGTAGCGAATTGAATAGGCTTCGTAGCCCTCAGATAAATAGACATCATCTCGCTTTTCCGCAAAGTTGATAATTCCGCCATTGTATCTCCTACGCATAGAAGTAGGCGCATAGTATTGGTCAATTAGTAAATCAACAATAGAATATGAACGCATTATCCTAGTATCCTTTCTCCATAGTAATTCTCAAAATCAGCAATAGTCATCAGACCTTTATACTCATTACAAAATCCGCAGAATTTAGTATCCGCAGAGTATTCAGTTTCGCAGAAGCAACAAATTAGTTTCATTTAGTTATCCTTTCTAACTTTCTTGGCGAAAGTTTATCAGAAAGCACCGACATTTTCAAATCCAAATCGTAATTTCTCAAATAGTAAGACGGCGTGTCGTGTGATAAAAATCACAAATTTTTTTTGTGATAAATCTCACAAAATTCCCGTGATTTTTAAAATTGGACATAAAAGACAAATCGCCCCCACACTACGTACGGGCGTGATCGAGCTTTGTCAAGACGACACGCCGCTTAGGCGGTGTGAGTTGCCTCACATTCCGCAGAGCATTCGGCGGGAAGGCTAAAGAGATACTTTAGCAGAGCCTTACGCTCAGACATAGATATTTCAGGGTGATATTGTTTTACACCACCATGTTGATATTCAAAGATGATTTTATCTAAAGTTTTTTTAGTTAGCATTTACTTTATTCCTTTCTAAATCTTTATGTGCGTAGTAGCAACGCATTTCGTGAAGTCTAATCCACTTTGAGATTTGAAATCTTGAACAGATGTAGCATTTATGCCACTTTTGTTTTAGCCAAATTTTATTGTTATCTGAATTGTATAAATCCAACATTGTGTGTTGTTTTTCGCATTTACATTTTTTGTTAGTCATTTTCTAAACCAACCTTTCTAACTTTCTAATAACTGAAGTCTAGCAGGGGGGTCTGACATTCTACTGACCAGTATGCGTACAAATCGGACATTTCGTTTTGTGATTTACACCACATTTTCCAGGCATTTAGACAAAACGGACATAAGGGTACAAAACGCCCGCAAAAGACTGCGGGCAGCTGCCGATTTTGTCAAATCGACACGCCGCTTTTATTTTATTTTTTTATTTCTTTTGTTGCCAATCTGATCGTGTAAATTACGCTAAGAATTAGCGCAATTTGAACAGCGGAAGTTAGAAGTCTATTCATTAGAACATTTCACCGCTTTCTAGTAGAGCATCAAACTCAGCATCAATTTCTTTTTCTAGCAGAACATCAAGAGAGATTTCATCTGCCTCATCATCAAAGTATTCATTTACTACATAACTATCTTGAATACTTTCATATTTATATTCACTAGGGTTTCTTTCCCAACTCATAGCATACATTATTTATTTTCCTTTCTTATTGCGGTAAATCTTATACGCTACCACCGACAAAATAACTAGACCTAGACCTAGCCAAGAAGCGTAGAAATCAAATTGAGCGGTCTCAAAGGCAATTCCATCTGACCCTAATTCTATTAGTAAGTATCTATCCATTTTAGTTATTCTCCTTTATACATTCGCAAGTTTCTACATCATAGTCTAAGTCATTACCCCAAAAGATAAGACCTACGCCATTACATTCATCACATTCAATTCTAGTTAGAGAGTTTATCATTTATTTATTTCCTTTCGTTAGTGTGATAGTAGGTCTTATTTGCTAGGCTCACCTTTCGGATTATTTGCTAGGCTCATACCTACTATTCAATTTTGTTATGTCGTTAGACTATCAGACCTGACCGACATTTTCAAGCCGACACGCCGAAGCGTGGGTGTGACTTATGCCACACTTACCGCTACTGAGCGGTAGGTATAACCTCCGCCATTCTTACGGATTTCTACAAGATACGCCTCAGCGTTTTCATACCATACACAAGACGGATGTTTTTCAGCCGATACGATTTCGCCCTCAACGGAGCGGGAACGATAAGTTTTACCTACTAGGAGGTTTTCGATAGAGTATAGATTAGCCATTATGGTAATCTCCTTTCATTAAGTTAATCGGTATTATTTCAGATTTATTAAGTTTTTTCAAGTCGACACGCCGTTAAGAGAGTGTGATTTGTATCACTTGTGGATACAATCACTTTCAATCTCATGACCGAATTCATCTACTAATTCTTCATAGATTTCATCTAGATAATCAAGATAATCAGACATTATTTCTCCTTTCATTATGTATAGAATACTAACATAGACCACCGACATTTTGACCCGTTTTTCGGGCGTGTCGCAAAACTATTTTTGTGAGATACCTCACATTATGGGCGCACTATCTATTTTTAAAAAATTTTAAAATAACGTGTATCATACAAATTAAAAATATATTAACATTTTAGAAAAATGAAATTACTAGTTGACTAAAATAATATTAGCATGATAAGATTTATCCAATGTCAGCTAATAGAGTATATATCTGCGATAAATGCGGAGCGGAAATCCAAGTAAGATCTAATTTTGTGTTAAAAACACACTACAATCACATCAGGGAATGTAAAGCTCAATAAAAGCGAAAATCCCTTCGGAGGCGGATCCTAGGGGATTTTCTAATGTAAGGGAGAATGGTGGTTCTCAACCAAACACTTCTATAATAATAACATATGTGTAATTTGTAGTCAACTAGGAAGAGTATCTGCTATATCAACTGCATCATCTATAGTACGTGGATGCTCTGATGTGCAATCTCCACAATTACGACACATGCATCTCCTCTGGCCATTTATTTAATGGACAACTAGCATTTAATAGTTGTGTCTTTAATGGCATAATGCACAAACATTCTTTACATTGTTTTGTTGGTTTAAAAAATTCGGGGCAGGAAGAACAAGTCTCCATTCTTCTCTCTTGCACATGTTTAGGAGCTCTAGGAGAATTTGGATCTAATAAATCCCATGGTCTAACTTCTCTTGCCATTTAGAATTCCCCAATTGGACAAGAGAAATCTATATCTGAATAATACTCCGAACTGTGCTTGTCTACCATAGTACATTTTAATTCTAGTTGACTAAATTCTAGACAAGATTGACAAGTTTTAGAACGAAATTCAGCTAGTAAGGTTTTCTGTAATTGTGGGTTCAGATTGTCCATTGTCTTCCTTCGGTTTAAATGCTGGCATTGGGCCTAGGATATGACCTTGTTCGTGCAAGTTGACTACATTCTGAATTAGTTCAGGCTTCTCTGTCATATGTGATGTCAAAATTGACAATAGGTCATAAATTCTGGCCAACATGATATATTGTGCCATTTGTAAATTATCTTCTAAATTGACGTTTTCTTCGCTCATTTTCGTAATACTTTCTAAGATGTCCTCTAGCATATTTTCTAGAGTTTAAATGTTTTCGTATTTTAGTATAGCATATAAAGTTGACTCTTTCTAGTCCGCCGAGCACTTTTTTACTCACTATGCGGCTAAAAAAATTTTCATATTATTTTTCAAGTATAAATATGGCTAATGTACAACCAGTATCGCCAAATGCATAAATTTTATCTTCTGGCCCAAGATCAACTTTAAAAAATTCTAAAGGTTCAAGTTTAACTCCATAGTTAGTTGGAGAAACATTTCCGTTTCCAAGATAAGCATGCTTTGAGTTGTCTACATTTTGGATGGATATAAAATTTGGACCATCTATAGCATCGTCAATAGTAAGTTCTACTGGTGTTGCAGACATGGATACAAGTTTTGTTCTTAACATATGTCTATTATATCACTTTTTCTTCTGGCGCCGAAGCACTTTCAATTATTTCGTGTAGCAAAATAGCTGTATTACTGGCAATTACAGAATTATCTACATTCAGTCTTATCCAAGGACCGTAGGAATCCATTCTGGTAGATCCCTGGTATACCTGACCAGTTTCTTGGTCAATCAATATCCATTTTTCTGGAACTCTAGTTCTCACTAAAAGATTAATTGGAGTTTGTAAAGGGGTAAGACTTGTCCCGTCCTTCAATTTTCTTTTTGATGTTTTCATCTTTAGTAACTTCTTTCAATATCTCAACAATATCTTGTGGTACATCAAAGTAAACGTTTTGAAGTTTCCATTCATGACATCTACGTACATTTAATCCTCTTGGACGAATTTCATCACAGCCACGATAAATTTGTCCTGTTTCAGAATCTATTAAAATCCACTTAGTAGGAGATTTTGTCTCTACCATCAATTGTACTTTATCAGATAGTTCTTCTGATGTTTTACCATTAACTAATTTTCTGTCCGCCATGTTTTTCTATGTATTTTCCTATCTTTTCGTAAAGATCTAATCCAACATAATTTTTATATGAGCACGACAAACAATATAAAAATAGTTTGTAGTCATCTGTTAAATTTGGATACAGTTGCAGCTGATCCATTGGGCAAATCAGCGGAGGAACTTTTTGCTCCTCCGCTAACTTTTGATATGCCACGACTAATTGTGTTTTAATTTACTGCCTCTATCTTGTTTTGTTTTGTTATTTTTAAACACGATTCAGGAAATTCATTTAAGAACTTCTTATATCTAACAGTTTGGTAGCTAGGCCAAGAACTCCAGTCTTTGCCACCTTTTGTCATTCTATATGCTATTTCAGCGTTTAAAATAGGGTTTAATAGGTTCGAATTGGAAGTGAGCCCATATTGGTCTCTTCTTTCAACTCCAAGGTTGCCAAGCATGTTAACTTGAAAAATCCCATATGAGTTGTCCCCTGTTTTTCTGTTTCCGTTATAAGCAAGCGGTCTTCCGTTGGACTCTGTTTTTGACACAGCCCACGCTTTTTTTAGAGCTTGACCTTCAAAGCCAGCAATGCTTAAAACATCTACTAGTTCGCAGTCACTTAAATCTGTTGCTACAGAATAAGCTTCTACTTTTTGCGCCAATAGTTCAGCAGATTTTTTCTGTTCAACCATTAAAGCGTACGCAGGTCCGTCTGTATTTGCTATTAAATATACCGCTACCATAAGTAGAACGAATATGGTAGAATTACTAAATAACTCGTACAAACGTTTTATATTTTTCTCCATAGGTGTTACCTCCTAAGAGACAGTAAATATAATTTTACTAAACAATGTAAGGTGTTGTCAAGCTAGTCAACCAGAAAGTTTTTATGAATATTTCTTATTACACAGTAAAAGCAGGATTAAATCCTGCTGTTGGCTTTGGCTATGCTGGACAAAATATTGTAAAATCATTGCAAAGTTTAGGACACAAAGTAACTTTTGCGGATCCAAGAGCTCATGTACAATTAATGTTTACACAGCCAGATAATTTTAAATTTCATAGAAATCAATACCAAATTGGTTATACACCATGGGAATCAACATCTATGGATCCCGCCTGGGCAGATAAATTTAATCTATGTGATGAAGTTTGGGCTACATCACAATGGACTGCAGATGTTTTTAAACAAAACGGTGTAGAAAAAGATATCAAAGTATATCGTCATGGAATTGAAAGTTTATGGAAACCAAAGAAAAGAATTTTAAAAGATGATGGAGTTTTTAAATTTCTTCATATTGGTGAACCTTCTCCAAGAAAAGATGGTCAATTAGTTGTTGACACATTTATTAAATTGTTTGGTAATAACCCAAAATATCACTTAACAATCAAGGCGCATCTATTTAATACTATTAGAGTATATAATAATTATAATATATTATCTTTACCTAATATATATAATAATATATCTATTATAACAGATGAATATGACACTAGTCAACTATTATTTTTATATCACTCTCATCATGCACTTGTTTATCCAACTTGGGGAGAAGGATTTGGATTTATTCCATTACAAGGTTTAGCAACTGGAATGCCAGTTATTTCAACTTATGATTGGGCAGATTACAAAGAATTTCTTGGACCTCTAAAGCTAAAGTCAACATTGACAGATGATTCACTTCCAAAATCAGTAGGACATACTTATGTTGGGAAAATGTATCGTCCAGATAAACAACATCTTGAAGAATTAATGTTAGAGTGTGTTATAAATTATAAAGCTTATTCTGGTTATTATTTTGCTCAATCAGAAAAAGTACATGAAAAATATAATTGGATCCAGTTGACTAAGAATGCTTTTGAAGATTTAAATAAAAAATTTTCTTAACTCTTGCCCTCTAAAAAATTTTTAGGTATACTTAGACTTACCCAAAAAACATAACAGTCGAAAATCGGCGGAAAGAGTATTTTAAAAATGTCTAGAACTATTGATAACCCTTATGAAAACTTCATAGCCTTGTCTCGATATGCGAGATGGATTGAAGATGAAAATCGTCGTGAGACTTGGGGTGAAACCGTAGATAGATATTTTTCTTTTATGCTTGATCATTTAAAGAATAACTACAACTATTCTCCTGAATCAAAATTTGTTGAAGAATTAAAAGAAGCAGTTTATAGCAGAAATGTTATGCCATCAATGAGGGCTGTAATGACTGCAGGAACAGCTCTTGCAAGAGACAATGTTGCAGGATATAACTGTTCATTTGTTCCAGTAGATTCTCCAAGATCTTTTGACGAAACAATGTATATACTAATGTGTGGAACAGGTGTAGGTTTTTCTGTTGAATACAAGTATGTTAATAAACTTCCTGCCGTCCCAGAATCATTTGAAAAATCAACCACTACTATCGTTGTAGAAGATTCAAAGAATGGTTGGGCAAAATCTTATCGTGAACTTCTAGCAATGCTTTGGGCAGGACAAATTCCTTCTATTGATGTTTCTAAACTTCGTCCAGCAGGTGCACGTCTTAAGACTATGGGTGGTAGATCATCTGGTCCACAGCCACTAATCAACCTTTTTGATTTTACTATTGCTAAATTTAAGCAAGCAGCAGGACGTCAATTAAAGCCCATTGAAGCACATGACATAATGTGTAAGATTGGTGAAGTAGTAGTTGTTGGTGGAGTTCGTCGTTCTGCAATGATTTCTCTATCTAATATTAATGATATTGAAATGGCTGCAGCAAAATCTGGTAATTGGTGGGAACAAAATTCTCAACGTGCCTTGTCCAACAATTCAGTAGCATACTCTCGTAAACCAGCAATGGAACAATTTATTGCGGAATGGAAAAATTTATATGACTCAAAATCTGGTGAGCGTGGCATATACAATGTTGCCGCTGCTCAAAAACAAGCAGCAAGATGGGGACGTAGAGACCCTGAAATTCACTACGGAACTAACCCCTGTTCAGAGATTATTCTCAGACCTTACCAGTTTTGCAACTTATCTGAAGTTGTAATTCGTGAAAAAGATACAAAAAAGGATATTGAGCGAAAAGTTGTTTTAGCTACAATTCTTGGAACATGGCAATCAACTTTAACTGACTTTAAATATCTTCGTAAAGTATGGAAAGATAATACAGAAGAAGAGCGCCTATTAGGTGTTTCTATTACTGGACAATTTGGACATAAGTTTATGTCTGGTCAAGAAGGGCTTGATAAACTTGGAAAGTTCTTAAATGAACTCAGAGATCTTGCTAGAGCTTGGAATAAAGAAGAAGCAGAGTCTTTAGGCATTAATCCATCTGCTGCAATTACTTGTGTAAAACCATCAGGAACCGTTTCACAATTAACTGGAGTTTCTTCAGGAATGCATCCCTGGCATTCTCCATATTACATTCGCACAGTTCGTGGAGATAAAAAAGATCCACTTTCAACTTTCTTAAAAGAAGTTGGAATTCCATATGAAGATGATTTCATGAAGCCAAATGACACTTATGTATTTTCATTTCCAGTAAAAGCACCAGAAGGTGCAATTGTTCGTGATGATTTAACAGCCTTGGATCATTTGAATACTTGGCTTGTGTATCAACGTGAATGGTGTGAACATAAACCTTCTATTACCGTATCAGTAAAAGAAGATGAGTGGATGGAGGTAGGCGCTTGGGTTTATCATTATTTTGATGAAGTATCTGGTATTTCATTTTTGCCCCATTCCGATCATTCATATAAGCAGGCTCCATATCAAGAAATTACAGAAACAGAATACTTAGAGTTACTTGCTAAAATGCCTTCTAATATTCGCTGGGAAGATTTGTCTTTTTACGAGACAGAGGACGGGACAAGTGGCACACAGACGCTTGCCTGTACATCAGACGGTAACTGTGAAATTGTAGATATTACCGCCTAGTGGTAGAATATATCTATGGGCCAAAAACCCATTAAGGAGAAAATATATGAATGAAAAACTAAAAGCAGTACTAGCATCATATGCACGTACAGCAGTATCAGCAGCATTAGCTGTTTACATGACTGGAAATACAGACGCTAAGGCAATGGCAACAGCTGCCCTTGCAGCAATTGTAGGACCTCTAGCAAGAGCATTGAATCCAAAAGACGGAGCTTTTGGCATTGTAAAGTAAATTACTTTAGAGTGGTCCCTGTGCTAAAATTGGCATAGGGACCATTTTTTTAAATAAAATAAGGCAGGTTATTGTGGCATCAATAAAAAATTTTGACGTTGACCAAGGCGCAACTTTTACATTTCAAGTTGAGTATTTAGACTCAACAAATGCCCCTATTGATTTAACTGGAAGTACGGCTAAAATGCAGATCCGTGATACAAAAGGCGGAAAACAATTGATTGCTACATTAACAACCCCATCAACAAATGGAATATCTATAGTTGGAAATAAAGTAAATGTTACAGTCCCCGCATCTGCAACAAACAAGTTAATATTTCCAAAGTCTGCTTACGACATTCTTGTAACAGATACAAATGGAAATAAAATTCGTTTATTAGAAGGATTTTTAACTCTAGATAGGTCGGTAACGGTTTGATGGCCAACGAAAAAGTAATAGTTAATGAAACAGTAAATAAAGTTGTTATTTCTGGAACGGGTGCCCAGGGACCAAGAGGAAAAGGAATCCTAAATGGAAATGGGACTCCATCAAACAGCTTGGGTCTTCAAGGCGATTTTTATTATGATAAAGACACGACAAGATTTTATGGCCCAAAGCCAAACGATTTAAGTTGGCAAGGTGCTCCAAATTATCTATTGAATACAGAGGTAGCCCTTGTATTTCCTTGGGAATTAGCTCAGGTTCATCCACCAGATACACAACATCCAGGCGTTTATTGGGTTCCTATAGAACATAATTTACAATTTCATCCAAATGTAACTGTAAAAGCTAGTAGCGGGGACGTATTGGAAACAGGAATAGACTATAATAGTATTAATATGCTGACATTAACCATGACGCAACAATTTTCTGGGACAGCCTACCTGTCCTAAAAGAGGAGTAACAAAATATGGCAAGAAAATTTTTAGTTAGTTTAGATCTCTCAAAGAATGAGCTTTTGAATGCTCGTATTCAAAACCTTCCTTCTGCATCTAAACCACAAAATCCAGTCACTGGTCAAATTTATTATGATACCACTGACAACTTCCTCTATTTCTGGAATGGCACAACATGGCTAAGAGCATCAGGTGATTTTGGAAACGGTGGACTCACATCCTCTCTATTCTTTGGTAATACAAATTCCGACGGCGTAGCAACATCGGTTGCTCGTGCAGATCATACACACGATATTCCAGACGTACTAGGTGCAGCTGGTCAAATTGATGTTTCTAAAAATGAAATTACTGGAGATGCAACATTCTCTCTTATTAATACTGGCGTAACAGCTGGTACTTATGGTGCAGTAGATACATCAGTAACATTTACAGTTGATGCTAAAGGTAGAATTACTTCTGCATCACAAGCAGCAATTTCAATTTCAACAGATCAAGTAAATGGACTTCAAGAATATATTGAAGACAAGGTTGGAAATCTTGTTGTTGCTGGAGAAGGCATTGATGTAACTTATGATGATGCCGCAGGACATTTTACAATTGATGCAGAGCTTGCAACAGATACCAATAGAGGTGTAGCTAGCTTTGATGCAACAGATTTTACAGTAACATCTGGCAATGTAACTCTTAATTCAGAAAGAGTGCAAGACATTGTTGGCGGAATGGTTACTGCTCCAAATACCGAATCAGGTATTACAGTCACATATGACGATGCAAATGGAAAACTAGATTTTAATGTAAACGATCCTACAATTACAATAAGCGGTGACGTATCTGGTTCCGCAGTAATGACAAACCTTGGAAATGTAGAAATTACTACAACAATCCAGCCAAACTCCGTAGCTCTTGGAACAGACACTACAGGAGATTATGTAGCTGGTATTCAAGGAACTGCAAATGAAATTGAAGTAACAAATTCAGGCGGAGAAGGATCAGTAGTTACAATTGGTCTTCCAAACGATGTATCAATTGCTGGAACTCTTAATGTTGGTGGCAGCCTAAACGTACAGGGCTCAATTAACTCTGTAAATACAACTCAAGTAAATATCTCTGATAATAAGATTAATCTTAACAGCGATATGCCACACAACCAGGCCCCAAGCGTTGATGCTGGAATTATTGTTCATCGTGGACAAGAAGCTGATGCACTTTTAACATGGGATGAAACACAAGATGCTTGGACCACTGGTCTTGATGGCGGTAGACAATATGCTGTAGCACGTAAATTTGCTGCAGATCTTTCAGACTCAGCACAATATGTAACAGTAAGTAATGCTGGAGCAGTCTTTGTTGTTAATCATGGATTAAATAGTAGAGATATTGCAATTCAAGTTTATGAAACTGCAGCTGAATGGAATAACGTTGAAGTTGATACAGAAAGAACCACTGCTAACACAGTAACAATAAGATTTGCAACTGCGCCAGCAAACGGAGCATACAGAGTAGTTATAACAGGATAACAACATGGCAAGACAATTTCTAGCAACTCTGTCACTGCCAACACTTCCAAGTCATCCGACTGACGGACATGCTGGATCTTTATATTACAATACATCAATGAGTGCATTGATGATGCATACTGGTTCAACTTGGATGCCAGTAAATTCTAATCAATATGTTTTAGAAGACCATATTCATACATATGATGGACCAATACATACTGTCATTGCTGGATCTTATAACCCTAATTTAACAATATTTGATGGTGGCGATGGCGGAACACAATATTCTTCAGATACAAATCTTGATGGAGGACTTTCATAATGGCAATTAGAATTCAACTACGTAGAGATACTGAAGCAAACTGGATTTTAAAAGACCCAATTCTAAAACCAGGAGAACTTGCATTATCACTTGATAAAGGAAGATTTAAATGTGGATTTTCTGAAACATCAAAATGGTCTGATTGTTATTATTTGAATGTATTGCCTTCAGAATTAGCTGAAGCAGCTCAGGATGCAATAGGGCTTGCAGTAAATCATAATGATCATTCTCATATTACAGTAACATATAATGACTCTACCAATAAATTTGTATTTGCCACAGCCCCAGAAGTAGTTTTAAGTGGTGGACTAAATGATACTTTAGAAGATTATGTAACTTTAGCATATTTTACTGGATTAATTGATGAAGCAAATGGAATTCCATCTTTAGATAATAATTCTTTAATTGATCCAGCACAAATACCACCATCCATTGCTAGATTAGCGTCTCCAACTTTTACTGGAACAGTTTCTGGGATTACAAAATCTATGGTAGGACTTTCAGATGTAGATAACACATCTGATGCAAATAAACCAATATCTATAGCAACGCAAACCGCCCTTAACTTGAAAGCTCCATTAGCATCTCCAACATTTACAGGAACTACAACAACAGGAAACTTATCTGTATCTGGAAACCTTACAGTTACTGGTGCAACAACAACTCAATCAACACAAAATCTTTCTGTTGCTAATCCACTTATCTACGTTGGAGAAAATAATCAATCAAACATTATTGACGTAGGAATAGTTGGAAGTTTTAATGATGGAACTTATCAACATACAGGCCTTGCAAGAGATCATACTCAAAATAAATGGAGACTTTTTAAAGGGGTTTCTACCGAACCAACAACAGTTATTAATTGGACTCAGGCAGTAGCAGATGATTTAATTGTTGGTGGCTTAAATGCATCTACAGTATCCGCAACTACATCAATTACTACACCCTCGTTGACAGCATCCACACTTATAACAACTGCAGGACTTACAGTAACAGGAACATTGACAATTCCAACAGAATCAATTAAAAGTTCTGATTTAGAATGGGAACACTATGCAAATGAATCAGACCTTCCTTCCGCAGCAACAAAGCATGGAATGTTTGCACATGTTCATGGCACTGGAGCGGCATACTATGCTCATTCTGGATCCTGGTACAAGCTTGCTAAGGTTACAGATATATCAGACAATAACTTAACTACAATATCTCAACAAACAGCATCATATACCCCAGGCTTAATGGATGCTTTTAAATTAATTGAAATGACAACAGGAACACTCACCTTGCCAAATGATGCAACAGTAAATTTCCCAGTTGGAACATATATAGAGGTTTTACAAACCACAACAAATCAAATAACAATCAACGGAACAGGCTTTACCCCAAATGCAACACCTGGATTAAAGTTAAGAACTCAATGGAGTAGCGCAACCTGTTTAAAACGTGGCGCTAATTCGTGGGTGGTATTTGGAGACTTGGTTGCATAATGAAAAAATCAAGTAAAAGATCTAAATTAACATCCAGAACATACGTACCAGATTTAACTGGTTTAACAAGAGCTCAAGCTGAAGCTGCATTAACTGCAGCAGGACTTAAATTTACTTCCTCAAGTATTGTTACAAATTATTCAAACGAAGATCAAAAATTTACTTCTTTGCCAACATATACAACTAATCAAGTTGTTCCACGTGAAACAACAATTGATTTTGTTTATAAAGCTTATCAAGGAATAGCCGTTCCAAACGTTAATGGCCTTTCTCAAACTGCTGCCACAACAGCAATTACTGGCGCTGGATTAGTTGTTGGTACAGTTTCTGGAACAACAGGCTCAGACTCCAGTCTTGATCAAAAAATTACAGGTCAAAGCGTTTCGGCAGGAAGTTTAGTTGATAGAGGAACAACTATTAATTTAACTTTATATACATATGTGGCGCCATACAATAACCCATATAGTAATCCGCCGCCATATGGAAACTACAGCAATTATAGTAATTATGATAATTATAGTAATTATGGTAATTATAATAATTATAGTAATGTGCCAGCAGATCCACCTTCAACTCCACCTGCAGATCCACCAATTAGCGTCACATGGAAAAGCTTAGGAGTACACACACTTGTCAGAACGCCAGAAGGTTTGGTTGCTGCTGGAAGTTTAAAAGTAGGAGATGTTTTAATTTCTGCAAATATTGAAGGCGTTCCATATATGTCTACGCCAGAATCTTTTCAGAGTATTTATAATTGGACTGACTCAAATCCAAATATTGAATATACAACAACAACTGTTGTAATGGTTCACAAAAAAATTGGAGATACGGTTGTAGCAATTAATGGAGATATATTTTCTCAATACCATTATGTTTTAGTAAAAAGAGACGGACTTGCAAGATTTATAGCAACAGGAGATATTGTTGAGTCTGATCAAATATATAGTTATGCATCGAATTCGTTTGTGCCAATAACAATGCTTCAATCCGTTCCAGTTTCTCATGAAATTATTTCTATAGACTGTGAACCATATGACATATTTTTTACTTCAGAAATGTTGGTACACGACTCGGTTTCGATTTAAAATGTTATTGAAATGGCCAGATGTACTAAACGGATATTGGATGCAAGTCACTAAGTTTGATAATCATCCTACTTTAAATTACTGTGGATCACTTTATAAAAATAATAAACATAAAAGTGGAACAATAATTTTATCAAATTATATATTAAATGATTATCCAGACATCTATGCAACTTTAGATAAAAATAATGAGTTAAACAGGGTATATACAAATCCCTCTTTAAGACCTTCACATGTTTGGGAATGGTTGGGAGTTGTTAGTAAACTTTTTTTTATTAATAATTTGAAAGATGATTTTCAGGCACCAAAAATAAGAAATAAAACAGCTCAAAATGGATATTTTAGATCTCAAAAAATAATGAATCAGTTAGACAAGTATAGTCTTGATGAATTGACCTTTACAGACCATATTGAAGAACCACCAAGAGATTTTATGTATCCTACCATATGGTACAATAAAAGAATAAAAGAGGTAATTAATGAAAAGAATTGATTATTTAAATGGTATAGCATGTTTTGAAGAAGTCTCTAATGGAATAGATTTTTCTTTGGTTACTTATGAAAAAACAAATAATTTTTTTGGAAATGAAATATATGAAGCAAGTTTTAATTTTGGCAAAAACGATAATAATTTAAAAATAAAAACATTTTTTTATAAAAGCATTTTTACAGCAGTAAATGATTATTGTAAAAATAATTTAATTGAAATAAAAAAAGATATGTGGATCAAATTTGAAAATCATTTAATACAATTTCCAGGAAATGAAGATCCGCAATTAAACAAAAGGTGTGCTGACTTAAATGAAGGAAAATATGTCATGTTATATTGTTTAGATACAATAAATGATGGAGGATTTATTACAATACCAAATCAAAACTTTTCTATTCATTTGCAACAAAATTCAATGTTAGTTTTTCCAACTGGTAAAGATTATGAATATAATATTCATAAAATTGGTGGCAATAAAGAAAGAAAATTTATAGAAATGGTTATTGGATGAATGTATTTAAAGTTGAAAAAGTTTTTGAACAATCCTATTTTGAATATGTTCAAGACTATTTTAAAAATCATCATTTTTTAAACAATGCAGAATATGATTTTTATAACAGCAAAAGAATAGATTCTTTTGATGATTCAGTTTTAAAAAGTATATTACACACATTACATGAACCAGCAAAAAAATGGTTTAATAATGAATCAATTGTTCCAACATATGCAATATTTTCAGAATACTCTGGACAACAAGCGCATCTAAATCCGCATAAAGATTCTGGTCCATGCACATATACTTTAGATATAGGTCTTTATCATGATACCCCATGGCCTTTGATAATTGAAGGAAAAGAATATTTATTTTTAGAAAACGAAGCTATTGGATTTTATGCCAACGATCAAGATCATTGGAAAAAAGAATTCCCAGACCCTGAAAAAAATAAAGTTGGAATATTATTAGTTCATTATGTTGACCCAGACCACATTTGGCTTACATTAAAGCCAGAAGTTCAAAAAATTGTAAGACAAAGAATTAAAACATTATCATGATAACAAAAAACATTAATGTAGAAGGAATTTCAAAAGCAATTGATGTTGTTAAAAATAATTTTGACAGTATTTATTTATTTGAGTCTGGAGATAGGGCAAAGTTACTAGATCAGATTGTCACATATGATCCAAGACAATTTAATGTTTTTGGCATATATGATCAAGCAATATACCTAGCTTACAAGGACATAGTCGACTGCTTGATAGAAGAATGCAGTAATAAAAATGTTAATATTAAAAAATGTGAATATTATATTTCTTCTGAATATTTTAATTCAAAGGTTGATCCCAAATTTCTTTATGATTTTGGTGGGGTGTCAATTCCATGTTTTAATGGGCTAATTTCTTTACAAAATAAAGAAATTGTTGTATACTTAAATGGAAAAGAGCAGGCCTTATCGCAAGGTACCATGCTATTTTTTGAGTCTGGGAAAAGTATTAAATATGATGCTACAGAATTAGAATGTATATATTTTAATATTGCACCAAGATTCATGATTCAAGATCAATATCCATTCAAATGGATACCTATAGGAGTATAAATGGCAATTCAAGATATCACTGTTATATACAACTTTATATCTGAAGAGGAAAGAGTTATGCTTTTAGATTATGAAAAAAGCTTAACCGAAAGGGATCTTTGGGAAAAAAGAAATTATGCTGATCCAGATAATCAGTGGACAAATAGGCATCTTTCTATAATTCATTTAACAATGCCAGAACATGGCTTTGGAACAGAGTACGATATTTCAATTGCTAAAAAAATGTGGGAAATAGAAAGCAGAATTAGAGAGCAGATAAAGAAGTCTTGGAATTTAAATAAAGAAATTTGGCCAGACTGTTTTAATTTAATTCGTTGGCCACATGGTCAAGCGCAGCCACCTCATTCAGATTATGAAAACTTTGGAAGACTGCCTCATATATGGAATTGGAGAGACATAGGTTGCGTATTGTATTTAAATGATGATTTTGAAGAAGGACATATTTACTTTCCACAACATAACCGTGAAATAAAAATTGTAGGTGGAATGTTAGCATTTTTCCCAGGAGATATTCATCATGCTCATGGCGTGAAAGAGGTAAAAAATGGAACAAGGTATACGTTAAACACATTTTATACTTTTACAGAAGAACACAAATTTGAAGTAGATTTTAATAGAAAGTATCTTCCCTGGTAATGGCACACGATATAAAAGTTGAAACAAAAAGGTGGCAGATTAGAAAAATTGTTGACCTTGGCATAATGTGCATAAGAGTAAATACAATTATAAATGCTGCTCAAAGATATGAGACTGCAGTCTTTCAAACAGACATAGAGGGTAGAATGAGAGACATTGGAATTAAATATTATAAGCTTCATGGGTCTATGCAAGAAGCAATAGATTTTAATGAATTTTTTGTTAAAACCTTAAAATCTCAAGATTTTTCTGGTTTAGACGAAATACAGGTGTTTCAGAAATTAGATACCATATTTGCCGATTTTAAATATAATGATGGGCCATATCGTTGGTTTATGCCTGCTAAAAATCCTCCAAATGTTGCTATTGGCCAAAAGCAAGAGGACATGTAGCGCTAACCAACAGCTTGGTATAATTGTAATATGGAAACGCTTTATCCAAGTCAAATTGATACCTACGTCCAACCGAATGCAACCGATTCGGTTCAAACCGTTTCCCACTCAGCACAACATAGACGTTTAAATGATGCAATTTATAAACTACAGCTAAAAGTTGGAATCAATAACTCTCAAGACGTTAGTTCTATTGAAAATAGATTAACAACTTTAAAAAACTTTGTTGATGCAAGAGCTGTAGATTTAGGACAGCTAGAAGACAGCCTTGACGAGTATGTTACTTTAATTCAATACGAAAACGATAAAGGTGTTGCAATAGCAACCCTAGGCGTTGATGGAAAGCTTGATCCAGATCAAATACCTTCATCAATTGCAACAGATGCACAATCTAGAGCAGATGCAGCATTGTCTGCAGCAGGATTGTATACTGATCAAAAAATTGCCAATCTTGTAGATTCAGCACCTGGAGCATTAAATACTCTTAATGAATTAGCTCAAGCATTAAATGATGATGCTAATTTTGCCTCAACAATGACAACTGCGCTGGCAGGAAAATCTGCAGTAGGGCACACACATACTTCTTCTAATATAACAGATTTTGTTGAGGCTGCTCAAGATGCGGCTGGACTGTTATTTGGCCATTCTAATCATAATAATGTTACTGCAACATATGATGATGAAAATAATAAAATAATTTTAAGCGTAACTCCACAATTAACACAAGAACAGGTTCAGGATTTTATTGTTCCGCTTTTCCAGAGCGCTAATAATAAAAATATGAATATCCTTTATGATGATGATAACAATACATTAATTTTAGAAGCAATTACAGAACCTTCTAAAGCGGTAATGTCTCCAACAGCTCCAGCAAATCCAGCAAACGGAGCATTTTGGCTTGATACAGATGAATTAAGATCTGGAGACGTACTTGCTCTTAAGATTTGGAATGCTACAGCAAATAAATGGGAGTATGCAGCATCAGAACTCAGCCTTGCAACAACAAATGTTTGGACATCTAAAAATACATTTACTCAAGGCGTTATTATTGGAACAAACACCGCTCCATCAAATCCAGTAGAGGGTCAAATATATTATAACTTATTAGCAGAAAAATTAAGAGTGTTTGATGGTCTAGTTTGGAAAGATGTTTCTGGTGGCGCAGGTGGAGGCGGAGGACTTCCAAGCATTTCAACAGATGGAACAGCAACTCCAGCAACTTTATTTTTTGGAATGATAGCTCCACCATCAGCGGCAGCTTTAGAGGGAGACATTTGGTTTGATGTTGACGATCTTGGAACTCCATTTAATCAATTTTTTACTGGAACCACTGCTCCAGATCCAACTCAATATGAATTTTGGGTAGACCCAAATCCAGCTCCTGGAGAATTAATATATTCAGCAAATGAACCAACAACACCACAATATGAGGGTGAACTTTGGATAGACACAGATGATTATGAAGGCCAATTGGTTGAAGTTGGGGCAACCGCTCCAAATCCAGACAACGTCCAGCTTTGGGTAGATGTAAATGATTTAGACACTCCATCTTATTATTCAAATTTAGTTTTTACAACATACGTAAATTATGCAGCTTTTCCAGTGGCTGGCTCAAAACCAGGAATGTTGGCAGTAGATAGTTCTACTGGCATAGTTTATATATCAATCAATAATTTATGGGTTGCCCAGCCTCTTAAATTAGATCAAGACAAAATTAATAGACAATCTCAAAGTAATCAAGCCCTTATATGGATGGGCTTTTTATAAAAACTTTGGTATACTTTGTAAAGGAGTAGATACATGTCACTAAAAAGATGGGATGGCTCGTCTTGGGTCGTCGTTGCAGGTTCTAGACCAGGTCCACAGGGTCCACAAGGTGCTCAAGGTGTACCTGGAGTTAATGCAACAATTTCCGTTGGCACTGTAAATACTACAGACGCAGGAACAAATGCAACTGTAACAAATAGTGGAACTTCTTCTGCTGCAATTCTTAATTTTAATATTCCAAGAGGAGCAACAGGACAGCAAGGTAACATTGGTCCACAAGGTGTACCAGGATCTAGAGGAAGTAAAATTTTTACTGGGATTAATGCTCCGACATCTTCTAATCCTTCTCCAACAGGTTTGCTAGGTAACGATCAATATCTAGCAACTTCAAATGGTAATTGGTATATTTATGATGCTTCTGGTTCTGGCGCTTGGTCATTACAAGGAAACATCAAAGGTCTGCAGGGTGAAAAAGGAGATAAGGGCGACACTGGCCCAACTGGTCCTTCTGGAAACGTAACTGCAAATGAATTATATGCAAAGACAGATGCTCTACAAGTAGATGCACTTCTTAATCTTGGAATATATTATCCAAAATATACTTCAACGTTAACACAAACTCAGTTAAACAGTAGATTTGCAGCAAGCAGCTTTTTATTTTAGGAGAATAACATATGGCAAGACGACAAATAGAGGAAACATACTACACGTTTGACCCTACTACAAATACGGTAACTATTCCTAGAGTAATTAAGGCTGAACGCCTAATGCTTATTACAAACGTTACCAAAAATATTGTTATCTATAATTTTTCCGACCCAAATCTTGGATATGTAACTCTTACGCAAAACAATACTTCTGTAAATAAGCCAACAACCACAATAGTATTAGAATATAATTGCTCATCAATGCTTTCTTCAGATAAGCTTGCAATTGTTTATGATGAAATAAATGAAACAACATCATTTGAACCAGCACTTCTCGATGCTGTACAAAAATTAAGAACAGCCCCACCACAATCATTGATGGATACCGACTTTGAGTACGGAGTTCAGCCATCAAAATGGGAAGCTTTAGTAGTATGCGGTAATTATCCAACATTTTTTTCGAGAACAACTGGCGGAAACTCATATGACATTATTACAATTTCAGCAGACGGAGCATCTCCAAGATCTACAGTATCTGTAACAACTGCATCTAATCACGGACTTGCAAATGGAGATGTTGTTTCGGTTCAGGAAACATCTTCTGGAGGAGTTGCTGATGGAACTTTCCCAATAACAGTTGTAGATGCAACAACATTTTCTTATGTTGCAAAAGGTGTTGTTTCTGGAACATTAAAAGATGGAAACATGACTGGTGTTTATGGCGGAGGAATTTATGACAATGCTCATATTCCAGGCGGAGTCCCAGGTTCATTTGGCGCTTGGTCAGCAATTTCAGATCAAGCTTCTTATTCAACTATTACAGTAACAACTCCAAGACCACACGGACTGTTGCCAGGAACACCAATTTTGATTAACGATTTAAGTTCACCAATTGGTGGAATTCAATTTATTAATAACGTTTCAACTCCAAATCAATTTAAATTTACATTAACTTCACAAACCGCAGTTAATAATCCAATCAATACTGTAAATATTGGATTGTACACTAGACCAGAAGGTTATGTAGACCACAGACCTTTTGATGGCGGAGTTATTTTAACAACAGCAAATAACGTTTGCGGAGTTCAAACAATTCGTCAAACACGTCGTTATTTCCGCTATCAATCAGGAAAATCAATTCAGTTTTCTACAGGCGCTAAATTAACTCCTACATATGATATTGATACAATATTTGCAGATAACAATGCTGTAGGTATTGCATTGGTAACAGTTACAACAAGACAGGATCATGGATTGCAGCCAGGAGCTGTCGTTAGAATTGAAGGCGCTACAGTCACTGGAACTTATAACCCATGGAATGGAGATTTTCCAGTTACAGAAATTTTAGGAACAAACTCATTTAAGTATCAAATGAGCTTAAATCAAGTTATGCCTTCAACAGATCAATTCCCAGGTGGAACAGACGTAAAAGCAACAGTAGTTCGTTGGAAAGGTGCAGCAACTCGTTGCGGAATGTTTGATTATCAGAACGGCTTCTTTTTTGAGTATGACGGAAAATCATTCCACTGTGTTCGCAGATATACAAAGAAAGAACTGTTTGGTCGTTTAAATCTTACACAATATTCAAACTACGTATTTGGTACAAATACAAGATTTAGAAAGCAGCTAGTTGTTGGAGATCAAATAACAATTAGAGGTGCACATTATAAAGTTATTCAAATAAATAATGATACCGAAATGTTTATTTCTCCAGCTTATAAAGCTTCAACAACAACTTCTGCAAGATATTTGAAGATGGAAACAATTAAGGTTCCACAGGATCAATGGAATATTGATAAAATGGATGGAACTGGTCCATCTGGATATGTATTAGATCCAGGCCGTATGCAAATGGTTTATATTGACTATACATGGTATGGTGCTGGATTCATTAGATTTGGATTTAGAGCAACTGATGGAAATATTTATTATTGCCACAAGATGCCTAACAATAACGCAAATACTGAAGCGTATATGCGTTCAGGTAACTTGCCAGCACGTTATGAAGCGGTAAATGAACCAACTAAGTTTGCTCGTTTAGTTGCTGGTGGAACTGCAATAAGTGGAGCATCTTTAGCACCAACAGAAATTGCAATGTATGTAGATAATGTTGATTTTTGGCCAGATTCTGGATACTTAATGATTAAAGATGATCAAAATTGCGAAATAGTTTCTTATTCATCAATTGGCGCATATAATTCTGTAGCTAGAGGTTACTTAGTAAATATTGCAAGACGTCAACCAATGCCAATTAATTATACTGGCTCAATGGTTAATTTAACTGGAACAAGTGCATCAGTTGTATTTACTCCAGATGCTACGGTTCCTGGTGGTGCTGGTACTGCACAAGTTTCAGTTCAACCAATTTCTCAACAATGTGCTCCAGTAATTTGTCACTGGGGATCTTCAGTTATTATGGACGGAAGATTTGACGATGATAAAGCCTACATCTTTACGGCTGGTATGCAGAGATTTATGCAAATTACTGGTTCTGGTACATTTACAGCTAAAATTTCATCACGTTCGGCATCAGGCGGTGTTGTAACTCTTACAACACAGTCTTCACATAGCATTCAGCCTGGATATAATGTTTCTATATCTGGTGTTAATACAGTAGCATCAATTACAAATGCTTCTATTACTTCCAGCGTAGCAACAATTACAACAAGCGGTGCACATAATTTACAGCAGGGACAAACAGTTACAATTACAAACGTAATAACTTCTGCAAACACAATATTTAATGGAACATATACAATTACATCTGTTCCTACATCAAATACATTTACATATGTAAGACCATATCCATCAAACGTAACTTATGCTAATCTGTCTGGTACAGCAACAGAATCTTCAACATTTAATGGAACATTTTCTGTATCTTCTGTAACATCAAATACAATAGTTTACTCAATTCCAAATACTGCAACATTTAGCTCAGCAGTTGTTGCAGCAGGAAATGCAACGCAATCATTTGGTTCATCTTCAACACCAAGACCACTAGTTTCAATTAGAATTGCTCCTTCCGTAGATAACGGACTTGGAAGAAACTATGGAATTCGTGAAGTTGTCAACCATATGCAGCTAAACTTATCATCAATTGGTATTCTTTCTTCTGGACAGTTCTTGATTCAAGGATTCCTAAATCCAGCATCACTAATTGGACCATCAATTCCTGGAGATTGGGAAACAGTTAGAGTTCCAGGTGGATCTTTAGCACAGGTTATTTATCATGATGGCTCTGGTGTTCCAGGTTCAACAATCACTAACCCAACAAATACCATTTCAGGCGGAGACCAGGTGTTTGCGTTCTATACAGAAAACTCTGGTGGTGAAAACTTGTCTGTTACAAACTTGGATCTTTCAAAAGTAAGAGATCTTGGAACATCAATTCTTTCTGGAAATGGAAATACTTCATCTCCAGGGTATCCTAATGGACCAGATATTCTTACAATTGTTGCAACAAACCTTGGTGCAACTACAGGTAATATTTCTTGCCGCTTGTCTTGGACAGAGGCTCAGGCTTAAAAGGAGGGGCATAAATGCCTAATTACGCTACACTATCTAATCAGATTGATGTATTTAAAACTAAAGTAGATGCTTTATATGCTACAGGTAATTTAGATGCCAATTCATTGCTACTTCTTGCCGAAGCGCTAGAGACTTTATCCAATGCACTTGGCGTCAATGATATTGTTGGCGCAACCGCAGCAGCAATAACACAATTAAACACTGCAAGAGATGCAGCAATTACTGTTGTAAATGGAACTGCAAATGGAACTGCCGTTACTAATCTTCAAAACTCTTACAACACCTTAAATACCGCTTATCAAAATTATGGCTCTAGAATCACTTCTCTTGAATCAACAAGCACATCTCAGCAATCAGCAATTGCTACAGCTTCTGCTCTAGCAGCGCTTGGCGGGTGGAATACATGGGTTATTCATAGTAGTGGAAATAGATCTTTATCTGGAAACGATAGAATTTTTGTTATTCCAGCAGCAAATATGACATTGACTTTACCAACAACGCCATCTCTAGGAACTGCTGTAAGAATTGTAGATGCGGCTGGAACAGCAGCAACAACAAACTTTACAGTTGCAAGAAATGGTTCAAATATTATGGGGCAGGCCCAAGATTTGATTGTTAACACAAATAGTGCAAGATTGCATCTGGTATATGTAGATGCAACTCGTGGATGGAGACTTGTATAATGCCAATTTATTATGATGATGTTGTAAATTCTACAATTAATTTTAGAAATATTTCAACAACAGGACAAACTCTTTCTGGCTATAGAACTGGAAGACTAGATCTTGGCACAACAAGCGGCACAGTAAATCTAGATCTATCTTTATCAAATGATTTTACATGTACATTAAACGGAAATACAACATTTAATATTACTAATACTCCAGCAACTGGGGTTGTTTCTTTTTCTTTACAATTAACTGGCGGAGGATCTTATACAGTTAGTTTTACAAATGCAAAATATCCAGGAGCTACTGCTCCTTCTTTAACCTCTGGAGGAATTGACGTTATTACGTTTGTTACATACGATAACGGAACTTCTTGGAGAGGCCAAGTCGCAATGAAGGACTCAAGATAATGTACGCACAAGTTATAGATGAAGAAATTGTACAAATTGTTGATGAACAATCTTTAAGAGAGCTTTATCCATCAACACATTTTCCATCACCAATTGAACAACGCCATTTAGAAGGTTTTGACAATTGGTATGTTGTACAAGACGATCCAACCACACCAGAATATGATTTTAAAACTAAAAAAATTGAATTTGTTAGAGAGTGGAATGCTGGAGCTGTTGTTGGTTACTATAAAATATTAAATTTAACAAATGCAGAAAAAGATGCTTTAATTGAATCAAGATGGGCTCAAATTAGATATCACAGAGACAATACAATTATTTCTACTGACTATCTTATGATGCCAGATGTATTTAGTTCTTTTTCAGATTCAGATAAGGCTAAGGTAATATCTTATCGTCAAGCTCTTAGAGACATTACAAATCAAGAAGACCCATTTAATATTGCATGGCCTTCTCTGGGAATTGAGTCTATTACATTAAGATATAATGTGGAGATTTAAATGCCTTTTCCACAAAATAGATATCTGTCTGCTCCAGGTGGTACAAAACCATTTTTGTTAAGACAAATTATCACAACTGGATATGTTTTAGCTGGATATCAAAATAGCAGCCCTTGGACAAACGTTAATCAAGTTGCTCATTCTACAGATACAACTACAGATTTAGGAAATTTATTAAATAACTCTTCTGGATATCCAGGAGGAATGTGTGACGACACATTTGCTTATTTGTTAAAGGCAAATAATGGCGTTGGAGGAACATCTACTCAAACAAATAAATTTAGTATGAGAACAAACTCTTCTGTTGTCGGACCATCCTCTCCATACAATTGTGGAAATAATGGAACAATAATGCACAAGGAGCAATCCTACGCATATGGTAAACCTTTTGATGGCTCTGCGGCTATTATGAGATTTAATTTTGCAACACAATCTTGGATGTCTAGCCTTAGCTCTTCATATGGAACAAACGGCGGTTCAGGCGGTTCTGCTTTTTATCATGAGTTTGCTGGATGGCATTATGGAGATGGAAACGGAACTGGAGCTGGTGTAAAATTAACCTTTTCAACAGAAACACAGTCTACTGGAACAATGTATGGCGCACATGGTCAGCAAAAAGCAATCTCTTCAAAACGAACTTATCTTTATGCTGGCAATGAAGGAGATTACGCTGGAGGATATAATTTAAGGCGGTGGAATGTTTCTACAGAAACAAACGTTGGAACCGTTTCAAAACCAATTGGAAATTGTGGAGAAGAAAATTTTGATATGGGCCAAGATTGGCAATTCATGCTAGGGAATTATAATGGTTCTCAAAATAACAGATCTTGGAGATTTAATTACACAACAGATAGTGGATATGAAGGCGGCGGCTCAATGCAGTCAAAAGGCCCTGGAGGCAGAAGCTCGGCATATTCAGCTTATCGTTCTTAATAGATAGGTAAATTAATGAGATATATAAACGATTTAACGTCGGACGTTTCTGGCTACACAAAAGAGCAAAAAGACATTCTTCTTTATGCTGCAAATAGGCAATGGGGCACCCCAGTATTTAAAATAGATAATTTTGTTGGCGGCGCACAATTTACACCATTTGGAAAATTAAGACAATTACTTCTAGAGTTAGGTTCACGAGAAAATCTTATTTCAGAACAAGAGCTAAAAATTGAAAGAACTAAACTTGAAATTGAATTAGAGAAAGAACTTATTTTACAAACAAATTTGATTGCACAAAGAAAAATTCACGAATTAAATATTAAAGAAAAAGAACGTGTTCTTCAAAATCAAAAAATTATGATTAGTTTAACATATGAAGAACGAGATAAGTTTATGATGCTTATAGACAGATTCAATAATTCTGAAGAGGGTAAATTGCCAGATGGAAGAAAAATAATGGACATTATTGGCAATCATGAAGAAGAAGAAAGGCTAGAGGCAGAACTTTGGGCTGTGAGACTTGGAGCTCAAGCTGGATACGATTTGTTATTTTACGGCAGGGTTAATAATGGTAATATGGAAGCAATTGATCAGTTGCCAAAAGATATTCGGGAACTTGCCCTAGACAATGCTATGTCAAAGGCTTTGGAAACAAATGAAAAATTGGAGGCTTTACAAAATATTGTTAAAACTCGTTTAGAGTTAGATAAGCCAACTGGAGTTTGGGAGTCTCTTGAATGATATATTTTTTATATGATGTTGAAGATAGGAGCCCTTATATTAATGAGGTTGGAGAATATTCTAGTTGTTTAATTGGAGCTATTGATGAGGCTAACCTGCTATATATAAGATTACCAAAAGTTCTTATTGTTCCTAAAAACGTAGCCATGGCATGGAAATTTGCTGGAAAGTATAAAGGCTATATAAATGTTAGAGAAAAAACAAGAGTATATGATCAGATTGATCATGAATATTTGAATCCATATAAAGATAAATATCAATATTCTTTGACCGAAGAAGACAAAGAAAATGCTTGTTTATTTCAAAAAGCATTTATGTGTTTCACATTAAACAAATATTATAAAAATAAAATTCGTATTTCTAACTCAACACCCGCATTTTTACGAGATGAAAATTGGTCTTCAGAACACGTACTTTTAGAAAAGAAAAAAATAGTAGAGTCTGAGATAAATGCTTGCCAAAATTGGATAGAAACTGGTATACTATTAGATAAGAAATTTGGAGTTCAATATGACCCAAATATTGCATCACAAACTATCAATCTTTAAGGAAAATGTTTAGCGTACCTTTAAATCCAAAATTAAATGAAAATCAACTTAATGATTTTATAAATTTTTTAAAAGATTATAAACCATATATTTATGATTTTTATTTTACATGTAGGATCCCGCCATTTAATCAAGATGCTATGGGGGATGTTTTTTCTGCTGGGCCAGAAGACCATCAATACCTTATTGATTTAGCATTATATATTCAATCTGAGTTAGGAATTACTGCTTCTGCAGTTTTTAACAATATCGAGGTCAGGCCAAGTCAAGAAAACCTAGATTTGTTTATTGAAAATTTTAAACCACTATATGAATCTGGTATTAGATCTGCAACAATACCACATACTCATTGGATGGCTACAGGACAAATTAAAAAACAGTTCCCAGAACTTTTTGTAAAAAATACAATATTGAGAAATGTTTCAGAACCAAGAGACATAGAAAAGCTTGCTAAGGCTGGATTTGATTATATAAATTTAGATCGTGACTTAATGAGGGATCACGAACGTTTAAAAAGGTTTAATAAGGCAAAGCAACAGTTTGGCATAAAACTGTCTCTATTGGCCAATGAAGGCTGTTATGGCGGTTGTATAATGATGGACGAGCATTATCAATTTAATAACACTAGAACAGATGGACCACAATATTTTAATGACCCAATAAGTAGGGTATCTTGCCCAAAATGGGATCACGAAGATTTTGCACATTCTCTTAAAACAGCCAATTTTCCTCCATGGAGAAAGGATTGGCAAGAGTTTTTAGATGATCTTGGAATTGATGTAATTAAAATGCATGGTAGAGAATCTCATACAAGATTAAAAGAAACTATGGATATAATTAGAAGGTATGCCAACAATGAAGAAATTTTATTTGATAATTTTAATGATTTTATTGAAGAAACTAATTTGGTTGATAAACCAATTGCCATCTGGCGCAATAAGATCAAAAATTGTAAATTTGATTGCTGGGATTGTGGGTATTGCGACAAAATAGTTGCAGCTAAATATGGCACTCATATCAATGAGAAAGTTGCTTTGGTTGCTAAAGAAATTGTTGATTCAGTAAATAATTTAATTGAAATAGATATCCCAGGATTAACTAGTACTCGTGTTCAATCTTTAATTAATGCAATTGCAAATAAAAGTAAAAAATATTTAGAGGTTGGATCTTATCAGGGTGCAACCGCAGCGGCTGCTTTAAAAGGTAATAGCATAGAAGCGTATTTTGTAGATAATTGGTCAAATGTTCCACAATCTTTACGAACAGATTGGGACACTCCTAAAAGTAATTCATTGGAAGAATTTAAAGATAATATAAGGCCATATATTGGAAATAATAAAATTAAAATATGCAATTCTGATATGTTTAAGGTAAATTTAACAGACATTAAAGATATTGATTTTTTCTTTTATGATGGCCCACACGACTTGCAGAATACGCAAAATATAGTAAAATATTACTCAGAGGTTTTTGCAAAAAACACCATTATGATATTTGATGACGCAAATTGGACTCAAGTAGTTCAAGGCTCTCATAAAGGAATTATTGAGTCTGGTTTAAAAATATTATATAGCAAAAAAATATTAAATAGTTCAGAATCAGATAAAGACTGGTGGAACGGTTTATACATATTAGTTACGGAGAAATAATGCCTAGTTTAAATATTTTGTTTGAAGAGTGGTACTACATATTAATGCTTGGAACTGTAATGGTTCTTTCTTATTATGCAAGAAAATTTGATGTCTTTCAACCACTTTATTCTTGGATTGCAAAAAAAATAAAATCAAAAAGAGCAGTAATTGCTATTACATCAGCCGTTTCTGGAGTGTTGCCAATTAATGGCAGAGTTGTTATTTCAGCTGGAATCTTAAATACAATGGCTCCACAAGATGAGCGTAGAAAAAAATATGGCGTCATAGACTACTTGGCAACACATCACTTTTATTTTTGGTCTCCATTAGAAAAGACTGTATTGCTTCCGATGGCGGCATTAAATATTTCTTATGCTTCTTTTATAGGATCGGTATGGCCGCTGCTTGCAACTTTAGTAGTTTGTATTCTTTATTATATTTTTGGGGTTTTAAAAGAGTCTGATGTAGATATTGTTATTAGGAGTAAGAGAGAAAAACAATTATTAAACACAAAAAATATAATCAAGGATAATATATTTACATTATTTATAGTCACAGCCATCCTTGCTTTGGGCAACTTTGTGTCATACCACAAAGACTATTTTTCAAAAATTGTAGATTCGGCTCACGATTCAGAGATGCTAGTATTAGTCTTACTTGGATCCTTTATCCTATCTTTTATCCTAGGAAGTAGTGGAAAATTTGCTGGAGTTCTAGCCGTATCCCTACCAATTTTTGGAGCCACCTACCTACCCATACTGTTTGCAGCAAATTGGGCTGGCTACATATTGTCTCCAATGCATAAATGCATGATAATTGGAAAGAGGATGTTTGGGTCTTCCTTTAAAGAATACTATAGGGTCCTATCAGCAGTAGTCCTATTTGTCTTTTTGGTATCGATAGTTCAGACTTATACCACAGGGCTTTAAACGCTTATATTCCAGTGGCTTCTAGAAGGTCGCTGGGGTATAATTAAGAATGTTATAGGGAAAAGCGGACCTTAACAAAAATGCATTCATGCTATAATTTATACAGGAGAAAATATGCCTAGTTATGACAGTTTATCAAGTCAGATCACTACTTTTAAAGCTAAAGTAGATGCTCTGAGCAGCAGCACTCTAACTGCACAAGACCTAGTATTCCTTGCAAAAGCACTGGAGTCAATGGGCAATCTATTGGGAGTTAACGATATTGTTGCTGCAACTTCTAACAGCATCAATAGTATCCAAACTGCAGGAAGCGGACAAGTAACAACAGTTCAAACTGCAGGAGCAACACAAATTGCTGCTGTTAATACAGCAGGAACACAAAACATTGCTAACCTTGCAGGTCAAATTAGCAATTATACTTTATATACAAACATGGGAGTGATTTAATATGCCAACAGTAAGCTTGCCAGCTCGATTTGCAGCAGGAACAGCAACTACATCTGAAGTTACAATATTAACAGTTCCTGGTGGAGAATCAGACATTATTACATCTGTTACATTTGATAACATTACAGATGCAGCTAATCAGGTTACTTTAAAGATGGCAGGAGTCAACTTTGCAAAGAACCTTGATCTCGCACCAAGATCATTAGTAGTTTTAGATTTTAAACAAGTTTTAAACACGGCAGAAACAATTACAGTTCAGGCATCAGTTAACAATGGTGTCACATACTTTGTTTCTGGCGTAAAAGTAATCAATACATAATTAGGAGATTTAAAAAATGGCTGTAGCAAATTCAACTACACAAATTATAATGCCAGGACTAGATGCGTCTATTCAGTCAAATCTAAATACAGCATTAAATACAAACACAACGTTGCAGAATGTTTTAGCATCAGTTGGAAATATTCCACTGAAAGTTGTTAAGCCTGTTACAGTCAAATTAACTTCAACACAGTATTGGACTCGTCCAGCTAATACACTGTCTTCAGTAGAGGTTACAATTGTTGGCGGCGGCGGAGGCGGCGGGGGATCTCATGGTTCTCACCATGGTGGCGGCGGTGGTGGTGGAGGACAGGTTATTCGTCGTCACGTAGATATTGCATCTGTTGCAGTAGGACAATCTGTTCTTGTTACAATTGGAACTGGTGGTTCAAGAGTTTGTGGAAGCACAAATACAAATGGCGGTAGCGGTGGTAATACTACATTTGGTTCATTCTTAACTGCATTTGGCGGCGGCGGAGGCGGCGCTTATGGACAGCATGCACCACAATCTCCTGGAGGTTCAACTGGTGGCGGCGGTGGAAGAAACGCACACTCTGCAGGAGGCGGTGGCGGTGGCGCAGGTGGCGCAGGCGGAGGAGCTTGGGGACAAAATCAAGAACATAGCTGGAGAATGTATGCTGGACACGGTTCACATACACCAACAACAGATGAAGGATCTTCTTCTGGAGGACATGGAATGGCTGGACAAAATTCAAGTTCACAGTCTACAACAGGTGGAACTGGCGGATTAGGTTTGTATGGCCTTGGCGGTGGCGGTGGCGGTTCAGGTCGTCACGCAATGGGCAACGGATCAAACGGTGGTGGCGCAGGTGGCGCAGGAAATGGAAGTCCGTATGGAACTGCTGGACAGCCTGGACAAAATGGTTCTGGCGGTGGCGGTGGCGGTGCAGATAATGGAGACTGCTCAGGACTTGGTGGAGACGGAGCATGTATTATTACTTATTGGTTAAAGGAGAATGCATAATGAGTGAACGCAGAAATATGGCGTTAGTAAAAGAAGGCACAGTTATAAATACTATTGTTTTTCCAGAAAAAGGAGAACTTTATGACAGCCTTTTGGTAGATGTAAAAGCACAATTTTCAGACTGCGACTTAATTGATGCAACTGATTGGGTAGATGAATCACATCCATATGATGTTGTTTCTCCAGGATTTTCATGGGATGGAGAAAAATTTATCGCTCCAGCTCCAGGAGTAGATACAGTAACAGAAGAAAGCTTAGAAGAAGCAAAATTAATGATGGAAGCAGATATCGCACGTAGGGCAGAAGAGGCAGCTAATGATCCTGCTGTAACTCCTGCACCAAAAACAGGAGGAAATGAATAATGCCGATTACATCAATTCCAGAAGCAGTTAGCCCTGCACTTTGGACATACACATACTTACAGGCACCAATAAATGGACAAGGTTATACATATTTTAACATTCCTGTTGAATTTATTAATCTTGGAACAATTGCTGCTGGAGGAACTGCAACATGCAATATTGCCGAAGATGGAGTTTTTAGAATGCAAGCAAGCGGTAACATGACAGTAGCATTCACAAACATTCCTACTACAGGTAAAGCAGCATTTTGGCAGGTAGAAATTAAAGCTGGTGGCTCTTACACAGTTACTTGGCCAGCAGCAGTTAAATGGGATGGCGGTGGAGCTTCTAACGTAGCACCATTGCTTTCAACCAATACAACAGTATTGAATTTTTTCACAAGAGACGGCGGTACCACAATTTATGGTGCGTACGCTTTTGCCGATCTTAACGTATAGGAGATAAATAAAAATGGCTGTAAATTCCACCACAAAGTTACAAGTACTACCAGGACTAGATAGCACAATGCAATCAAATATGCAGATTGCTTTAAACTCAAATTCAACTTTAGCATCTGTAATTTCTGCTACTGGTGGAGTTCAAACAAAGCTTTTAAAGCCAGTAACGGTTAAATTTAATTCAACTGGTAACTGGACACGTCCAGCAAACACAATGTCTTCAGTAGAAGTAATTTTGGTCGGTGGCGGCGGAGGCGGCGGAGGTTGCCATTCATCTGGTCACGCTGGCGGTGGCGGTGGTGGTGGACAAGTTATTAGAAGATTCGTAGATATTTCTTCGGTAGCAGTTGGTTCAAATATTCTTGTTACAATTGGTAACGGTGGTTCAAGAGTTTCTGGTAACAATAATACAAATGGTGGAGACGGAGGACAATCAACCTTTGGTTCATTCTTGACTGCAGGCGGAGGCGGCGGAGGCGGCGCTTATGGACAGACTGGAAGACAAGGTAGCGGTGGATCTTCTGGCGGTGGCGGTGGCCAAGCTTCACACTCTGCTGGTGGCGGTGGCGGTGGCGCAGGTGGCGGAGGATTGCATGGTCGTTGCATGATGATGCACCACTCTTGGTACACTTATGGTGGGCAGGGCTCACATAACGTTTCTGGACTTAATGGAGGAGAAGGAGCTTCTATGGGAGGTTCTGGAGAGTATAAGGCCTCGTCATCAGATCAGAATTGTTGCGGTGGAAATGGCGGACCTGGACTATATGGATTTGGCGGCGGCGGCGGAGGCGGCGGAGATTGGGGTATGGGAGCAGGTTCAAATGGCGGTGGAAATGGTGGCTCAAGAACTTCGTATAGCCCATATGGAACTGCTGGAGCATCTGGTATAGATGGAACTGGCGGCGGCGGCGGAGGTTGCCAAGAAGGAAACAGTTCTGGCTTAGGTGGCGCAGGGACCTGTTTAATTACTTACTACGTAAAAGAGAGCGCTTAATATGTACGCCGTAATTGAAGACAATAAGATTGTCACATACGGCACAGCAGAGCAAATTCTAAATGTGTCTGTTGGCGAACAAGGTTTAAAATCTGTAATTAAAGAAAATAATCTTATTGAAGTTGTAACAAAAATAGATTATGACTCTGACACAGAAAAATTAATTTCAGTAGAACCTTATATTGAAGGCAAAAAAGTATATTCTGTTAAAAAAGAAAAGCTTAGTAAAGAAGAAATTAAGTCTAACATAGATGCACACGTAGATTTTGAACTAATGTCTGTTTCTGGAAGAACTGATAAAGCGGCAAAAGATTACATTAAAGCTTTGGAAAAAATTAAAGATTCGGCAGATTTGATTTCAAAAATTGAATGGCCAGAAAAACCAGCAGAGGAATCATCTAAATAATGTTTGTTAATCATCGTTCTATATTTAGAAGAAATCGTTTTACACAAAATGGACTACAACTTTGGGTAGACGCAGCCTTACCTGGAACAGTAACAAGAGATGGAAATAATAAAGTTTCTTTATGGAAAGACAAAACAATTAATGGAAGAAATTTTGTTCAAAATACAGCAGCGCAACAACCAACATTTTTACCTACAGGAATTAATGGTTTAGGTGCTGTATACTTTGACGGAACAGCATTTAATATGCCATTTTCAGATCAAACTCTTGGTTATATATCTGGATCATCTTTTACAATAGCATACGTTGCTACAAAAACTGCTGGATCAGCAAACCAATATGTAATTGGTGGTCAAGGAACAGGAACTAGAAATAATCTAATACTTGGATATGTTTCTTCTAACACATATAAATTTGGTCTTGGAAATGATGACCAAAATGCAATTGTCAATGTAGTAAATGCTGGTGTTCCAGAGCTTTATTTAGTAACATTTGATTCTTCAACATTTGAAAGAAGAATTAGAAGAAATACCGCAGACGAAGGACTTGGAGCATCTTCTGGATTAATTTCTGGAATGTCTGGACAGTCCCTTGGAAAATATTTGTCCTCATTTGGAAACTTTGCAATAGGAGAACTTTTAATTTATAACAGAGTTTTGACTGCATCTGAAATTAATAGCGTTGAACGTGATTTAATGTCAAAGTGGTCAATTACTTACGGTAGCTAGGAGACATAATGCCAATAACATATGAATATTATGCCCCACAAAGATTTGGAAACCCAACAACTCTAACTACAACACCACAAAATATTTATACATTTGATCAAAAATCAATAATGAAACAGTTATTGGTTGCTAATATTTTTAATGGACTTCTAACTTTCTCTATGTATCTTGTTCCCTCTGGACAAGTTCTTAAAGAACAATATAAAATTTTTGGAGATGTTCAGGTAGACGCAAACACAGTGTTAACTATTGATCTAAACCAGGTTGTATATCCTGGAGAAGCTATTTATGCTCACGCTAATGTGGCAAACGGACTTAACTTTATTATCTCTGGAGTAGAAATATTCAATCCTGTTGAGACGGCATAGTTTAAGGTGATATGCAATGGCATACAAACAGTATGGAAATGTAATAAATACTTTAAACATAAAAGCAAAAAATATATTTAATTGGAACACAAATTATATAAGTTCCTATGGTTTTCGAAATTTAAATTCTAAAAATGCCCACACCGCAATTTCAAGATCTACAATTAAAGTTTCAAGTGGAACTGGACAATTACTTGGCTATGTCCCTTCTTTAGTTGGTTTAAATTATGACACAGCATCATTATTGTTAAGAAATGCTGGATTTACTCCTGATCCAAATTATATTTATTCTAACAGCATTGGTTTTCAACAATATCTTTCTCAGGGAGGATATGTTTCAGCTCAAGCACCTGCACCTTCAGCATCTTCTGGAACACTACTGGCATTTGGTTCAAGCGTGAGGCTTGATGTTATTCTCTATACATCTACGCCAATTGATACAAGCACGGTTCCAAATGCCCCACTATGGTCTAATGCTACATCTACAGATTCTGCTGTTACACTAACCTTTTTGACTCCAAGTAATGGTGGGTCTCCAATTTTAAGATATGAGTATAGTATAACAAATGGTGCAACTTGGATAAATATTAATTTACCAGTAAACAATACATTTACTGTTTCTGGTTTAACAAATAATGTTAACTATACATTTTATATAAGAGCAGTAAATGCAAAAGGAAATTCTGCATCTTCATCTGGAGTTACAAAAGCGCCCGTTGCATCAGGAGGAGGCGGAACAGCAGTTGTTCCAGGAACTCCATCTTTTACAGTATCATTTATTACCAATACATCTTTTAGAATAGATCTTACTCCACCAGCAAGCGATGGCGGATCTCAAATTATAAGATATCAACATTCTCTTAATAATGGTGTTACTTGGACAAATGATTTTACAAATACTGGACCTATTACAGTTTCAAATTTAACTCCAGGTACATCTTATCAAGTAGCATTAAGAGCAGTAAATGCAATTGGAAATGGTATTGCAACTGCTAGTCAAAATATTTCTACTACTCAAATTGTCCCAGAATTAATTGGTATTTCTGTAAATGCTGCAAAAGCAATTATAACTGCATCTGGCTATGTTTATGGAGACGGAACAATTTCAGCCTCAAATAACCAGTTTTATTTAGACTATCCTGGAGGATATGTTACAGCACAATCTCCTACTGCTGGAGCAAATTTGGCTGGCGGAGGAACAGTTAGATTAGACTTTACACAATATCTTTCAGCACCATCATATGGAACGGTACCAAATGTTATTGGACTTACCTTATCTGAAGCGGTTACAAGACTACAACAGGCTGGATATTCAAATATAACTCAAATAACAACATCTGATCCAAACAAAACATATCAACAAATTTATGCACAAAATCCAGTTTCTGGAACGGCAGCTCTTGTCAATACAGAAATTACAATTAGCTATTCAGATTATACAGGTACTATATCAACACCAACAAATACAGTTAAGCCTTCCATTACTTATGACAATTTGTATGTAGGTTCTGTCTTTAAAGCAAAAGTAGGTTCTTGGACCGACAGTCCTACATCTTATGCATACCAATGGTATGATACAAATGGAAACAATTTTTTTAATGGAACATCGGTAAATTACACTGCAAATTCTTCTGCAATTTCTAGATCTATAAGACTAAAAGTTTCTGCTACAAATGCTGCTGGTACAAGCTCGTTTGTTTCTGCAGACAACGCATATGGTCCCATCAAAGATCTTCTACAACCTTCTACAGTTACTACTGCTTCAGTTAATGGAAGACAGTCTACGCAATTAAATATGCAATGGTTTGGAGGAGACTCACCATTTTATTTTATTGGTATATATAAACCAGGAACATCTGCATATGTAACTACAAAAATTGTGTCAACAGAGTCTACATCTTTAACTGGATTAACTGCTGGAACTAACTATTATATACAAATATTTGGCAACAACAATAATGAATATTCTGCTAATTCTAAAACAAGCGAAGTAATATCTACAGTATTTGCAGCAGCTCCATCAAGTATGGTAATTAATTCTACAACAAAAAGTGGAAACAATATAAACTTTACAGCAACAAAAGGATCAAATACTTCGGCAATTTCATTAATATTACAAACAACAGGTGGAGGTTCTGTGTCAAACGCCATTGAACAAAAATTTGGATATGACCAATCTACTAATAATGTTTCTGGCTCTTATGATATAACAAATATTGCTTCTGGTACATATAATTTGGTTGGATATGGTTGGAACCCAGATTACGGTAACTCCCTACTTGCCTCAATTGTTCAGGTTACGATATAATGGAGAGCAATGTCATATCATCTTAATGTAATTAAAGACAACCCCATGGCTTTCTGGCCTTTGGACGAGTCTATATTTTCTAATACAATTGACATTTCTGGTTCTGGAAATAATGGATCTTATGTAGGAACATTTTCTGGAAACATAATGCCTTTAGTATATGGAGGAAGTAACGCAACTAAAATAACTAATACTAGTTATGTGACTTGTCCAGTAACAAAAAATTTTTATAAAGAAGTAGGCAAAGGTGGTTTTGCTACTTCAGACTATTCAGACAATAGCTTTTCTTTAGAAATCTGGCTAAAGCAAAATATATCATCTGGTTCAATGACACCTATATTTGCAGACTCTACCAACAACATAGGGCTATTTTATTTTAATGGAAACATTATTTTTAAAGTAAACTCTCAATCTTTAATTTATAAGCTATCATTTGCAGAAAAAGCAATGCATATTGTTGCCTGCTACGGAACTAATTCTATGTCTATATATGTAGATGGTTCATTAGCCACATCCCGTTTGCTTGAGTCTTTTAAATTTACCAATAATACTTTGTCAATTGCTTGCGGTCCAACCAATGATGCTCAGGACTATTTTTTAATAGATGCCCCAGCCATTTATAGATATAAGCTTTCTGCAGAACAAATAGCAGAACATTTTAACTCTGGCCTAGATCATACACAGCCCATACATATTGTTGCTCCAGACAATGGCATTTTATTAGGTTTACATGGCCAAAATATTGCACCAGTTTTTATATATCAATACAACAAAGACGTGCAATGGCAATCTTTTATAGATGAAAATACATACTATGATGAAGTAAATAAATATATTTCATTTAAAAAATCTACAGGTCCAAAAACATTTATAATTAATGACGTATTTAACGTTCCAACTTCAACCCCAATTATTAGTTCAAAAATAGAGTGGAAGGGGGATAAGAATATAACTGTGGAATCATCCATAGACAATACAACATGGGTACAATGTATAAACGGATCTTCCCTTCCACAATTTAATAAAGAAAACTATACTGGAGATAGCTTGGTATATATTAGAATCACAATGACAACCGATGATTCTGAAATTGATTTTCCAAGACTCTCATTATTTAGAGTTTTGTTTTATTCTAAAAAAGAATTATATGCACATAATTATGGATACTACGCTACATCAGAAAAAGAATATGATGCTGCCAATTTTAGTTATCCAGTTTTAATTAGACATCCAAATGTTGGTTTAAAAACTTGTGGCACAGGAGGATTTAAGGTAGATATAGATTTGGACATAAGCACTGTAGAGTTTATGTTTACCCCGACCAGCCTTGCTGACAATATGGTTTTTTATTGTCCAGATCCAGAGTCTAAATTTGGATGGGCTGGAAACACAGCAATAAAATCCAATATATCCAAGGTTTACATAAATGAAGAGGATGTCACCTCTGTTACTAATATTAAATCTAAATTTGTATTAAATGAGCCACATCACGTAGTGCTTGTTTTAAGTTCACCAGCACAAAATGTATTACAGTTTAATTACTTATCTAATACAAATTATGGCCCCGTATGTAATTATCAAAATATAGGTTTATACCAATACCAGTTTGTTCCAGGAGATGTTGCCTTCCATTACGATACATATTGTGGCAAACCCTCTATTTCTGTTTCAGATTCGTCACTGGGCCTGACAGAATCTGGAGTAACAACCTATAATCAAGACTATTTAATAGTATCCAGTGCATAATTTTGTCAAACTAGTTGACAAAATCTGGACTTATACACATCAAAATGGTAAAATGAAGTAATGGAAATCAAAGGTATAAACAAGCAGATAATCGAAGAGACCACTCTTGGAATCTATGTCTGGGAAATGCCAGACGGAAGATGGATTGGCGACGACGATGGCAATTTTTTGTCAGTTACATCAATGAAAGGCAATAAGTCTAGAATGGATGCTCTGGCAAGGGAAGTTAGGTCTTATGGCATTTATGAAGGCCGTCCGCTATTTTTGTCAGGCAGACGAAAAATTGATGACGAAGAGTTTGAATATCAAAAGCAAAGATTAGAATGGGGTTTAACGCCAGACCCTTTAGATATTGGCGTATACAAAGATGAGGTCAGGAAAAACAAATAATGAAAGTTCAATACGAAGAAGATCCAGTATTTCAAGACAATGATGTACGTGTAAGCACATATGCTGATATGGTTAGATTTTCAAAGTCTCAAGATGAAGTTACATCTGATGAATTTAAAATGTCTGCAGAAGAATTGCAAAAGGTTGCTGGCATGTCTCCAGCTTTTAGACGCAAACTTAGCAGAGAACTTTCAAAAGCTTTTACTGGTAAAGAAGGAGCGCAAACTCAACAGAGCCTATTGGCCCAAGCAATCACTGGATACGCTTTCCTAGATGTTATTGAGCCAGTTTATAATTTAGAATATTTATCAAGACTATACGAAATATCAACATATAATTATGCTGCATGCAACGCAAAGACTTCAAACATTGTTGGTCTAGGTTGGCAGTTTATTGAAACAAGAAAAACAAATGACGCATTAGATAGCATTACAGATGAAAAGCAATTAGAAAGAGCAAGAAGAAAACTTTCAAAGCTTAGATCGGATTTGCAAGACTGGCTAGATCAATGTAATAGCGAAGATACATTTCAAGAAACTCTTATTAAGGTTTGGACTGATTATGAGTCTACTGGAAATGGCTATATAGAAATAGGAAGAACTGTTCGTGGAGATATCGGATATATTGGACATATTCCTGCGAAGACAATGCGAGTACGTAGATTAAGAGACGGCTTTGTTCAACTTCTTTATGGAAAGTTAGTATTCTTTAGAAACTATGGGGACCAAGAAACTCCTAATCCAATTTTAGGTGGAAGCGATAGACCTAATGAAATTATTCATCTTAAAAAATACACTCCAGTAAATCAATATTATGGAATACCAGACATTATTGCTGCACAGAACTCTGTTGCTGGAAATGAATTTGCCGCTAAATATAATTTAGATTATTTTGAGAATAAGGCTGTGCCAAGATATATTATTACCGCAAAAGGCGCAAAGCTTTCTCCAGAATCAGAAAGAAAATTATTAGAGTTCTTTCAGGTTGGATTAAAAGGAAAGAACCATAGATCCCTTTATATTCCACTTCCAGCAGATACTCCAGAGGCTAAAGTTGAATTTAAGATGGAACCAATTGAGGCTGGAACTCAGGAAGGCTCTTTTGACAAATATAGAAAAGCTAATAGAGACGAAATGCTTTTAGCACATCGTGTTCCAATTAATAAGGTTGGTACACCAGAAGGTGTCAATTTAGCAGTTGCTCGTGATGCTGATAAAACATTTAAAGAGCAAGTATGTAGACCAGCCCAAATGAGGCTTGAAAAGAAATTAAATGCAATTATTGAAGAAAAAACAGATGCTTTGATAATTAAATTTAACGAATTAAGCCTTACAGATGAAGATACTCAATCTAAGATTGATGAAAGATATTTGAGAATGCAGGTAATTACTCCTAATGAAGTTAGAATCAGAAAGGGTATGATCCCAATTGATGGAGGCGACGAAGTCGTTGATTTAAAGGGTCAAGATGCTGCCGAGCAGGCCGCTCAAGCAGGTAATACTAGACAGCGTTCTCAAAATAGACAGGCTAATTCCCCCGATATTTCTGGGGAGGGCAGAAATGCAAAAGGTGATGGAAGGCAGGCAGAATAGTAATTTTTTAGGCGACTATTCTTTGCCTTTTTAATTACTGGTTGCTATACTTTACTTAGTATGGACATTAAAAAAACTAATTGGTCTAGTGACGGCACCCGTCTATCTATTGGTGTCCCATTTACCAAGGTCAATAAAGAGAACAGAACTGTTTCTGGATTTGCTACATTAAACAATGTAGACCAAACAGGAGATGTTGTCACAGCAGAAGCGAGTCTTAAAGCATTTGATGGATTTAAAGGAAACATCCGTGAAATGCATCAACCTATTGCGGTTGGAAAAGTTGTTTCATTTAAACCAGAAACATTTTTTGATGCAGTAACAAAAAGTTTTTATGATGGCGTATGGGTTAGCGCATATATTTCAAAAGGCGCACAAGACACTTGGGAAAAAGTTCTAGACGGCACACTTTCTGGTTTTTCAATTGGTGGAAGAATTAAGGATGCGGAAACAGAAGTAAATAAAGCCGATGGAACATCAGTAAGATTTATTAAAGATTATGATCTTGTAGAATTGTCTCTTGTAGATTCTCCTGCAAATCAATTATGCAATATTCTTTCAATTGAAAAAGTAGATGGCAAATTGGTTCTTAAAGGAATTTCAGCAGGAGTTACAGCAGCAAACGTATTTTTCTGTCAAACAGATGATGTTGTTGTTTCAGACACAGAAGAAGCACGAGAGTGCACAGCCTGTGGAAAACCAATGCAAGTAATTGGTTGGGTTGAAAACAATGATGTTAATAAAGCAGATTCAGTACGTTATGTTTATGAAACACATGTAAAAAAGATTTCTAGTTCTGCAAATGAACTTGAAAACAACACCGAAATAAATAAAGGAGGTACAACTATGTCAGATGAAACAATGACAGAAGCAACAGTTGAAGCAACCCCAGAAACTCCTGCAGCAGAAGTTGTAGCAGAGGCTACACCAGAAGCTCCAGCAGTCGAAGAGGCAGCATCAGAAGTTGCAGAAGCTGCACCAGCAGCAGAAGTTGCCGCCGATAATGCAGGAGAGCCAGCACCAGCAGTTGCAGAAGAAACAGATTTTGCAAAAATGATTGGTGATCTTAAGGGCTTCTTGTCCGATACACTTACCAAGGCAGCAGAAACAAATGCGGCACAGGTTGCTGCAGTTAAAGAAACTGTAGAATCCTTTAGCAAGAGTGTTGAAGCAAGAATTATCGATTTGGCAGAACAACATAATACACTAAGCGAAACCGTAAAAGGTATTCGTGAAACAATCGGTTCCGTAGAAAAGAGAATCGAAGCAGTCGAGGGTGATACTGCAATTAAGAAGTCTGCTGACCTTGGCGGGTCAACAGAGTTTGTAAAGAAATCAAAATGGAGCGGCGCTTTCCTCGGTTCCGTGAACGACATTCTAAACTAAAAGGCAGGTGAAAGAAATAAAATGAGCAATGAACTATTAGAAAAAGCAGTAGCAGCAAATACTACTTTGACTACAGGCATGAATGGACAGACCATCACTGGTGCTGGCATTCACGTTGGAGCTACTCAAACAGGTGGTCTCCTAAATCCAGAGCAGTCCGCAAGATTCCTTGACTATGTGTTCGACGCTACCGTTATTGGTAAAGTCGCACGTACAGTTAGAATGAAGGCTGACACAACTGAGATTGATCGTATCGGAGTTGGCGAGAAGTTGATGAAAGTCGCTTCTGAAGCTAACGATACAGCATCAAACGCAGGCGTTACATTCTCCAAGATTTCTCTGACCACTAAGAAGCTTCGTCTTGACTGGGAACTCTCAACAGAGTCTCTAGAAGACAACATCGAAGGGCCAGATCTTGAGGACCATATCGCACGTTTGATGGCAACACAAGCAGGAAATGACATTGAGGACCTAGTTCTTAATGGAGATGCTTCTGCAACTTCAGATGACCTATATAAGGCATTTGATGGTGTTGTCAAGAAGTCAAAGGCTAACGGTCACGTTGTAGATGCAGCGGGAGCTAATATCTCTCGTGCAGTATTCAACAGTGCACTTAAGGCTCTTCCACGTAAGTACAAGCAACGTCGTACAGACCTTCGCTTCCTTGCTGGATCAAACCTTATTCAGGACTTCCTATATACACAAAGCATTGGTACAAACCAGACAATCCCACAAGATATCGCTTCTAGCGTTATCCGTGGCGATGTTGCTCCACTCGGTGGACCAGCTGGTTACGTAGCACCATTCGCATTTGGTATTCCAATTGTTGAAGTCCCACTTCTAAAGGAAACTCAGACTGGTACCCATACTGGTGCATCAGGAGATCATGGTGACGTACACCTCTCATTCCCAAATAACGTTGTTATTGGAATTAAGCGTGACGTAACTGTATACAGATTCTTCTGGCCACGTAAGGACTCAGTAGAGTATACACTTTATACTCGTGTTGGCGTTCAGATTGAACAAGCAGATGCTTGGGTAGTCGTAAAGAACGTTAAGGTAGCTTCTTAATTAAATAAGAAGATCTTGTAGAGGCCTCTAAAATTTAATATTTTGGGGGCCTTTACCTTTTAATTTTACAATGCTATAATTGATAAGAACAAAGGAGAATGTATGTCATTTTCGACATTAAAAATTGCTGAATTACGTCAGGTTGCCGAAGACTTTGCGGTTGAACTACCAAATTCAAAAAACAAAACAGAAATAATTGCAGCCCTCGCTGAAGAAGGCGTAACATGGGATGTATACCAAAAGACTATTGAAAATATTGAAGATTCAAAATTAGAGGCAGACGAAGTATTGCCAACTTTTGATCCAAAGAAGGAACAGCCAGAAGACACTGTTCTAGTAAAAATGGAACGTGCTAACTTTAGGTATGACGCAATGGGATTCACATTTACCAAAGAACATCCTTTTGTAGCAATGCCTACAGAAAAAGCAGAAGAAATTTTTGAAAAAGAGGAGGGTTTTCGTTTAGCGACTCCCGTAGAGGTTAGAGAGTTCTACGCATAACGAAAATTTTAAATGGCAGAATTATATGTAAACAGTAATGGAGCAATCCGTCAAAAAATTTATTGGGGAGGTCAACCAGTAGATGCAGACGGAAATGTTACCGTTACTGTTTACGATGTAACACAGGATCCAGCAGTTGTACCAAACTTAAACCCAACTACACCAATTGGAACTTATATTGCAACAAATCTAGACACAGATAATGGTAATTATGAAATCGTTTTGCCTTTCAATATTACTTTTAGAAATAGAAAATTAAAACTTGTCTGGTCCTATCAAGTTTCTGGAAACTCTGCCAGTAACACATCATATGTAGATGTTGTAACACCTTACGCAAATTTGTCGGAAGCAATAGATGCTCTTGGAATAGGCGTTGATCCAAGTGATGCAAATTATAAATCTTATGATGAAATAAAGATGGCTGAAAAATATGCCAGAAAATTAATTGAAAGTTACACAAACGATTACTACTATATATATGATGATTCTGTAACTATTTATGGTAACGGAGATGATTCAATTCAAACACTTTATAAGATTCAGGAATTGCATGAACTATATGCAGATGATATATTGCTTATAGACAATCCAAATCAAATAAATAATGTTGGTTATAGCGTTGTGCCAGTTTCAAGTGGATACGGTCTTAAAATTGATAGAAACCTTACAATAGACAACACCGTGTATTTGGCAAACGGCATGGTATCACCAACAGTATATGATATTGGATATCAAGGGTTTTTTAGAAAAGGAGTTGCTTATAGAATTCAAGGAAAGTTTGGATGGTCAGATGTTCCAGATGCAATAGAAACAGCAACTATAGAACTAATGAAAGACTTTTTCAATAAAGATACCCAATGGAAAAATAAATACGTAAAGAGTATATCTACCTTTGACTGGGACTTTGAATATGACCCACAAGTATATAGCGGAACAGGAAACTTTTTTGTAGACAATATCCTCTCTGGATATGTTATTAAACAAATGTTGGTGATTTAATGAAAGATTTAGTTAATTCAATATTAACAATGAAAGCCGATATTTATTCTCAAGAAGATACGCAAGATGAAGATACTGGCGCATTAAAAAAGAATTGGATATTTACAGATACCGTTGATTGCTTTGCAAAGGGTTCGGTAAGCTCTGCTGGTTCTCGTGGTCAAGACAAACAACAATATACCACTAAATATAAAGATACGGAATCTATACAAATTCGTGTAGACAAATATATCAATCAAAGGCAAAAAATAACAAACATTAGAAATAAAAATGGAGAAGTTATTTGGTATGAATTAAATTACCCAACTAATACTCCAACAGTTTTTGAGATAGTGGGAAATACTCCAATAACAGACCCATTTGGAGAAATTCTTGGATGGAATTTATTGGCTCAAAGATCGGAGAATCAGACAATTGGCAACTAGTGCTCAGGCTTTAGATGCAGCTTCTAGGGGTCTAGCAGGCCTTATGAGAGGCGTAAAGCCATCTGGAGTCATAGACGATGGCGGAATGGTACAAAAGATCTCAGCAGCCTTATATTATCAAGCACAGGTAATGACTCATATGGCAACAGAAGATTGTATTCAAGAAGGTTTTACAAATAAGGTGTTTAACAAGATTAATACTGATCTAGGAAATTATATAGATATGCAGGCAAGATCTAAACCAAAATATTTACATCATGTTTATGAATGGGGAAAAACTGGAGACAGAACTGCAAGACTATTTACTTTAACAAAAAAACAAGAAAAAGATTTTAATTTTACATTATCTTATAAATTTAAACTGTCAAAATCTACAGTTCCAAAAAACGATACTAACAAAAAATCTTACGTTTTTGCAAATAAAGCATTTGTAATGGAAACTGGAAACCCAGTAACAATTACTCCAAGAACACCACAAGGAAGACTTGCCTTTGCAATAGGAGATAAAAACATTATTTTGCAGTCTGGTAGATCTGTAAGAGTTTTAAACCCTGGAGGAAAGCAAACAAAAATGGGTTTTGCCAATACCTATAAGTTTTTTGTTGGAGGTAATCTAATTCAAAATTCAATTAGATCTTCTGGAATTGAAAGAGCATTTGAACTTGTTGTGAGAAGATCTATAATGCTTCCGCCATTGGTAAGAAGAAAATCATATAGTTATTCTGCTTCTGCAGTAAAAAGTTTAGCTCAAAATGCTGTTCAGTCTAACGGTAGGAATATGTGATGGCAAATTATAAATTAGATGCGGCTAACGAAGTTAGAAAATTTTTATGGGAAGAATTAAAGTCTCATGACATCTTTGATGCAGACGACTATTATTCTGACAATTTAAATGAAGCCATAGTGCCAATTCTGCCAGTTCAACAGCTCCCAGAAATGAATCAGTTTTTAAGCGGTAAAAAGCATATAATTTATGACAAGAGCGGGATGACTTATGAGGATAATTGGCTAGTATGTAGCGAACAAATGATGTTTACCCTGTATGCCGTAGACATTTCAGAGCTGAATGAAATGAGGAATTTTATAGTAGATTTGTTCAGAAGAGCAGACGAATCTGCCAGAGATATCAACAATTTCATAGGAAATAACAATAAATTTAGATTTCATACCTTTTATATAGCCGATATTACGCCAACTGGGCCTTCAGAAGAGGTTCAGGGCTTTCTTTCGTCAGACGTTATTATAGAAATGAAGTATTCTAGGGATGTTTCTGTCAGCGGCAGGTTTAATTAGCCTTGCTTTATGAAGCATTTTGGCCTATTATTATACATAGAGGAAACGCCTAGCCAGCATTGATTTACAATTTTTAAAATTCCAGGAGGTGGAAATAAAAAATGGCATTTGAAGCTAAGAATATTATCGTCGGAGCAGCACCACTGTTCCTTTCAAAGAAAGATTCAACAGATTCAACTTATGCAACTGTTCTCCCAGAAGGAGCAGCAGTAACAGCTAATACATCAATTTATGATGCAGATACTCGTGAGCTTAAAGGCGCAACATTGTCTGGAGCATATGCAAACGTTGGTTACACAAACAATGGTCTTCAGATTACATATAACCCAACATACGGTTCTGTGACTGTGGATCAGCTTCTTGATACAGCAAAACTTTTCAAGGAGTCTATGGAAGTTATGCTTGCAACTGAATTTACCGAAGCAACACTAGAAAACGTTCTTCGTGTATTTGGTCAGGGAGCATCAACTCTTTCAAACGATGCACTTGGTCTCGAAGCGGGAGCCTTGGGACAGGAGCCAACAGAGCGTCAGCTAATCGCTGTCGGTTTGGCACCACGTAACACAGCTAATAAGAAGCGTGAGCGTGTATATTATGCACGTCGTGTACTTTCAGTACAGCAATCACAATTTACATTGGCTCGTAACAATCCAACTGTATTTCCAGTAACCTTCCGTCTTCTTCCTGATGCAGCATATGCAGGGGCAGAATACGGTAAGATTATTGACCGTGTAATTGAAGCTTAATACAATTTAATAACAATTTAATAATATAACAGGCCCTCAGAAATGGGGGCCTCGTTATTTGCTTATGCTAGTATTTTTGCTATAATGATATGGAGTATCCAAGGAGGATAATTTTGGCAACAACAGTATATGACGTTCAAGAAATTGAATTGCAAAACGGATCAAAGGTAAAACTAAAACCCCTTACCATTAAAGAACTTAGAAAGTTCATGACTGTCATTCAGAAGACAGCAGATGTTACAGGAGAAGAAGACACTCTAAATATTTTAATTGAGGCTTGCGGAGTAGCTTTGGAAAAACAACTTCCAGAACTTGTTGCAAACAAAGATGCTTTTGAAGATGCGTTGGATGTTCCAACCATTAATCGCATTCTTGAAGTTTGTGGCGGAATGAAGATGGACGACCCAAATCTACTGGCGGCAGCAGTTCTAGCTGGTCAGAACTAGACTTAGCCGCCTTAGAAGCACAAGTTTTTTTATCTGGTAGATGGAAAAACTTTGAAGAACTAGAAGAAAATCTTTCAATGCCAGAACTTATACAATTGTTAAAGTCTATAAGTAAAAAGGAAGATGACAATAGAAGATTCCTAGCGTCTCTGCAGGGAATAAATCTAGGGGAGGATGAAGCAGAAGAGGATGAAAAATTACATCCAACTTTTGAAGAAATTCAAATGAGAGCGCAAGGCATCAACGGAATTAAAAATGACGTGATTGCACTTCGTGGAAATGCTGCTGCATCAAAAGGTTTCGGTATAAATCAAGGATTGGGGTATACCGAGGAGTAAATAAGTGGCTGAAAATATAAATACTAATATAACCGCCAATGCTGATTTTTCTGGTTTAATAAGTCAGATACATAAAGCAGTATCACAACTTACTCTTTTACAGCAAAAATTAGGTTCTTCAAACGTTGCATTAACGCAACAAATAAATGCAACAAATAATGCTTTTTCAGATATATTAAGAAAAAGCAATCAATTCAATACGCACTTTGTATCTTTAGCAAGTGACACAGAAAAATTTGGTAAAGCCCTAGATCAGGGTAAACTTAAATTAAAAGACTACTACCAACATTGGCAATCATACCATCGCCAAGCTGGCGGTATGATACGTGATCTCGCTAAACAACAAGTAGCATTACAAAATGCAATTGTTCAGCCAATGGGAAGAAATGCCCAGGGTCAAATGATGTTCGATGTGCATGTCCCAACTGGCATAAATGAATTAGCAAATAAGACAAAGCTTGCAAGAATGGAAATGTCTATTCTGAACAAGGTAATGTCTGATGGTGCTAATCAGCTTATAAATTGGGGTAAAAATACTCAATGGGCTGGTCGTCAGTTAACAGTAGGATTAACTGTGCCGATGGCAGCATTTGGCGCTGCAGCATCAAAAGCGTTTAGAGAAGCAGATCAAGAACTTACAAGACTTACAAAGGTCTATGGCGGCTTGGCTCCTACAGCAACTGCAGAGCTACAAAAGGTTAGAGAAGAAACTGTAAAAACAGCAAAAGAATTGTCTGCTGCATATGGAGTTTCATTTAAAGATACAATTGGTTTAGCAGCGGATATTGCAGCAACTGGTAAACAGGGCGATGAATTACTTGGATCTCTTAAAGAAACAACACGCCTATCAGTACTTGGTGAAGTTGATAGACAAGAAGCAATGAAAGCCACTCTCGCTATTCAAAATGCTTTTAAAGAAAACACAGATCAACTAGCTAATTCAATCAACTTTTTGAACGCTGTTGAAAACCAAACATCTACTACTTTACAGGATTTAGTAGAAGCAATTCCAAAAGCTGGTCCAGTTATAAAAGGTTTGGGCGGAAGCGTTAAAGATTTAGCACTTATGATGGTTGCCATGAAAGAAGGCGGAATAGATGCAGCACAAGGAGCTAACGCTCTTAAGTCTGCAATGGGTTCATTAATTAATCCAACTAAGGTTGCAGTTGCTCAGTTCTCTTCATTTGGCATTAATCTAAAACAAATTGTTGAAAGTAATGCTGGAAATATAACTGCAACAATATTAGAGTTGCAAAAAGCGATGGATAAATTAAACCCATTACAAAAACAACAGGCAATTGAAACTCTATTTGGTAAATACCAATTTGCGAGAATGGGTGCATTATTTGATAATCTGGGGCGAAAGGGATCTCAAACATTACAGGTAATAGATTTAATGAAAGCAAGTACCGACGAACTTGCAAATGTGGCTGGCCGAGAGTTGGCACAGGTAACAGAATCTGCTTCTGGTAGATACAGAAGAGCTTTAGAGTCACTAAAGGCTGACCTTGCAACTGTTGGAGAACAATTCTTAGATATTGCAACAAAGATAATAACATTTGGCGACAAGATGCTTAAAACATTTAATAGTTTGCCAGAACCAGTTAAAAAGTTTGTTGCTTTACTTGGAGGAATAACTGCTTTAGCTGGTCCAATTATTATGTTGACTGGTGTATTTGCAAACTTCTTAGGATATGTACTTAAAGGCTTTGCTGGCATTAGAGCTTTCTTTAGCCAAGCAAAAGGATTTAAATTATTAACTCCAGAAATGAAAGCTGCTTCAGAAGCAGGAACTTTAGTAGAAAAAACATTTTATTCGGATGCCGCTGCAGCAAAAGTATTAACAACAGCATTAACTGGTTTAAGACTAGAAATGCAACAAATAGCAGCATTATCAAGAGCAGGAACAATAAGTGCTGCTCCAGTTATCCGTGGTGCAGGAGAAGGGGTTGGAATAGCACAATATGATTTTGCACATTATAACCCTCAATCTAAGTTAAGCGAAGCAGATAGGTTAAAGCAAACCTTCCACACATCTGTTCCGCTTGACCCAATGACAAATAAAGCAATTGGAAGCAATCCACAAATGATGGCTATGCCAGGATCAAAAGTTCCAACAGTTCCTGGACTTACAATGATCAATGGTGCAAGCACAGCAATAAATGCTTCAGAAGCAGCAAGATGGCATACAATGATGACTGCTATGGCAATGCGTTCTAAATCTGAAATGGCAAACATTGAAAGAATTATTGATACAACTGGTAAACTTCCAGCAGAATTTTTAAATGATTTTAATGTAATACTTCCTAAAATGGAAGCAATTACACAAACTGCAGCTCAATCTTCTGCACGAGTTGCAGCAGCAGCAGAAAGAGGAATTATATCTGTTGAAAGAGCTCAAGCTGCATTAACAGCAATTAATGCAAAAATGATTGAAAGAATGAATGCTCTTTCGGTAGCATCTGGAGTCCCAATTGATAAAATGACATTGGTTCCAGGAACTAATACGACTATAGCCACAGGAAACGCTATTGATAAAAATCAAGAATACAACATGAGATCCGCTTTGCGTTCTGGAGAAGGAAGAGCTGGATCTATTACAAGCAAAATAGCTAGAGCAGTTGGATCATCTGTAAGAAGAATTAAATTTGCAGGTGGAGTAACTGCTTTAGGAAAGTTTTTGCCTAAATTTACAAATATGAAAAAAGCAAAACAAGCTGCAGAAATGCTCAGAAGATTTGCTGAAGAATCAAGAAAGTTTAGCGGAACTAGAACTCCTAATTTAAGACCTGGTAGCACAAGTGGTTCTTCTACAAATACTACAGCAGAGGCAGATGTAGCGGCAGCTTATGGAAAACTTGCACGTAGAAAAAATAAAATTTGGGAAGATCCATGGCTAAAAGAAGCTGGTATGACTCCAACATCAGGAGACGATTATTTAGTACATGCATACGGCCCAGGCTATGCTGCCAGAACAAAGGGTCTTGAGTTTAGTAAAAATGCTGCAAGAGTTCCTGCTGATAGATTATCAGAATTTGGTTTGGGACATGTCACTACAAAAGCTCCATATTTAGAAGTATTGCCATCACAATTTATAAAAAATAAAAAAGCTTTCAATGAAGTTTTTGGCACTACAAAATCTGTACAGGATGCATTTAGAAGAGTAGAAGCTGAAGACATGGTTAGCCTTATGCTTTTCTTAAAGTCTCAAGGCGTTAAACCTCATACTGCAAAAGAGTTAGCAGGACGTGCTGCAGATCTTCTTAATAAACAAATGAAAGCATGGGGAAATAAACCTATGACAGAGGCTGATTTTGGTAAAATGTTAAATCAAGTTTCTGTTAGAGCGATAAGAAGTGGTTTCCACCCAAGGATGAGAGAAGTAATTAATCCATTTGGATATGATGCACATACAAAAAGACGTGGATATGAAGCAATGCCATATCAAGGTGGAGTTACTAAACTTCCAGGATATGGCGGCGGAGATACAATTCCAGCTTTGCTTGAACCAGGAGAATCTGTTATAACAAAAACAGCAACTGCTGCCAATGAAGGTGCAATTGCATTTATGAATGCTGGAGGAAAAATTCCAGGATTTGCTTTTGGCGTAACTAAAGTTGGCGCAAAGGTACGTGCTGCAAGAGCCGCTAGACAAGAAAATCTTGCTGCAAATCCATATTATCAGCCAATGGGAATTGGAGCAAACATTGGAGCTTCAATTGGTGGAGGAATAGTTGGAAAAATGACTGGACTTCCAGGCGGAGAACTTATAGGGTCTTTAATTGGTCCTGCTGTTCTTTCTAGAATTATTGGTGTTTCAAAAGCTTTAGCTCAAGGAATTAAAACTGGAGCAGGCTTTGTAAATATTATAAAGAATATGTCTATGGCTTTAAGATTAACTCCATGGGGACTTGCTGCAACTGGAGTTGCAATGCTTGGGCTTAAAATATTTAATATGTGGAAAACTGCAAAAGCACAATCAGATGCCGCAGCACAATCATTTAAAGCAAATGAAAAAATTGCTGGCCAACTTGGAATTAAATACACAACTCTTTCTGGTAAAATTAAAGCGGCACAGGAAGATGCAAAGAGACAAAAAGCCATCCTTGATGCCGTGCTTGAAACAAATAGAAAGGCTGGCGGCACAGGCGGACTTTCAATAACAATTAAAGAGTTAAAAGATCTTCAGGACAAGGCAAAGAAAACACAACCAGATGTCATTAAACTATTTGATGCTATGGATAGAAAAGATGTTGTTGCAAATGCAGCGGCATTAAAAGCGCAAATGGTTGCAAGCGGCATAGCTGCTGAAGATGCAACTAAGCAAATATTTGCAATTATGACTCAGTCAAATAAGGCTGGGCAAGCAGTTGCTGCAATATCTTCTAAACCATTTATGGAAATAAAAGACAAGGTTTCTGCTGCAACAGTTTCGGTAAATACATTCAATAAGGCGTTAGGCATTTATGGCATTAATGGAAACGAGTTAGCGGCAGCTTTTGAAGGATCAATGGATGCAATTGATTCTTATTATAATAGTCTTGTTGGAACAAAAGATGAGACTGGAAAGATTATTACTGAAACAGAAGCATTAAAGATGACCATGGATAAATTAAATGGTTCCGCTTCTACCAATAGACAGCTAGGACAGTACAATCTTGATTTAATATTAAAACAAAAACCAGAATTAAAAGGCATACTATCTGCAACAGATTCAACAGCAGATGCATATGCCAAGATTAAACTTTATACTTCTGGAGTAGTAGATGATTTAAGTAAGATTAGCGGTCTACAAGCTCAAGCAATGTTGGCAGTACAAAATGCTTTAAATCAATCAGCAACAGGATTGACAACGGATGTAGAAGGTAATAAGAGTCCATTAGCTGCACTAGCTAAACTTGGTTCTGCTGCAGCAAAAGCTGCAGCAGCCTCAGCAGCCGCATCTTCTAGAGCTTCTCAGGCTGCACAAAGAGATATTGATAAAGAGTCTAAAGCAATTGATAAAAAGATTGCTGCAATTAAAAAAGAAGCAGATGCTAGAAAGAAAGCTTTACAGGTACAACAAGATGCTGCTGATGTTGGATTACAAATTCAAGAAGCACAACTTAAATATCAAAATGCTATAGCAACTGGTAACATGACAGAGGCAGCCAGTGCCCAGCTTGAAATACAAAGACTTACATCAGCTCATCAGACAAAACTTGCACAAGAAGCTATTGAAAATAAAGCAGATAAAGATACTGAAGCTTTGCAGGCTAAAAAAGAAGGACTAGCGGACTCTTTAGCTGCTGCACAAAAAGCAGCTGCCGCTGCTGCAAAGAAAGCGGCTGATACTGCAGCAACTTCAGATAGCATTAAAACAATTCAATCTACAATTGCTACAATTATAACAAATGCTGGTCTGACGACAGATAAAAATAAAATTGAAGCATACGGATATCAATTAAAAGATCAGCTTGAGGCATTAAGAAAGCTTGGCAAAGAAGGTGTAGCAGCAGCAAATGCTATTGCTCCAGCACCTACTACAGCATATGAAGGTTCGCAATTAGTTACTAAGACTCCAGACTATAGCAAGATTGTTTCAGATTTAGCTAAAAAGAATATTGAAGCAGCAGCCGCTACTGGTAAATTTACTGGATCAGTTGAAGAATTTAAAAAAGCAGTTGCTGATTTTGCAAGAGAAGCTGGCGGAGGAAAAACTAAATCTTCTGCAATTCAAGTTGGATATAATGCAAAGTATAAATTAGATGCAAATAAAACAAATATTTTAGACAATGATTCCAAAAAGGCTATTGTAAAAGATTATGGATTTAAAGCAGGAGAATTTTTTGAATATAATGGAAGGGTATATAGAGTAAAAAGTTCAACAGATATTGTTGCTCAAAATTATTCTGACGGCGGTACAGTTTTTGGTGCAGGAACTGCAACTTCTGATTCAATTCCAGCTATGTTATCAAATGGAGAATATGTAGTTAGAGCTTCTGCTGTTCAAAAATATGGGACAGCAACAATGGATGCAATAAATTCAATGAAGTATGCTACTGGCGGAATGATATCTTCATATGGTAACATTAATAGGTATTCCACAGGCGGAAGATTAAAATATCATGATGGTGGAATGGCTGGAAATGCTATAGGAACAAACGTTGTTATTAATAACGATATTCAAGTAAATGGAACTAATTTAAGTGGCGAAGAAATTGCAAGAGCAATTATGATTGAACAAAATCGTCAGATTTCAATGTCTGGAAAGAGTAGGAGCTATTAATGCCAACAGTATATTTACCTCAAGGGTCTTTGCTATATTTTGACATATCTACAACAAGTACTCCAGACTGGAAAAAGATTTCAGAACATAACAGGTCCGCCCTTGCCCTAGATACACAAAGATTTGAAAAGGTTCAGAGAATGTCTAATGGAACCCTGAGAAAGATATTTATTGCAGATAAGAAAACATTTTCTACTTCATGGAATATGATTCCTTCATATAGCACAATGACTTTAGATGGCGGATGGGGAGCAGAAGATATTAGATCCTTTTATCATGGGATAGGTCAAAAAACATTTAAAATAAAAATTGCATATAGTGCCACAAGAACAGAAGAGTTTGTAGTCTCATTTACATCTGCTAATTTTAACATTTTAAAAAGAAATGTTAAGGCTAAAACATCTGATTCAGCACAAGAGTTTTGGGATGTAAATATTTCACTGGAAGAAGTATAATGATTCAAATATCTTCATTAGAAGCAGTTAAGGACATTTTTAAAAAGAATTCTTCTATTAAAATGGGCGTGGGCGCAACCATGTCTATTAATGTTAATAGCATGGTTACATTTTCTGAAAGTTCAATAACTGGAACTCCATACCAAACCATAAACGGACGTCAACCATTTAAAAAATTGTTTCCATTAGATACAATTGTTAGACCATATAGGCCCCAATTAGCAGGAATTAAATACGGAATTTCTGGTGATGTTGCTACTAAAACTTATGCAGATCCAAGATCAGTTGATTATAAGCCAGAATCTCAATCTGGAAATGTTGTTAAGTATAGAACTTATTATCCAGGAAATTCTGTATATTATAAGTATTGGTTAACTCCTCAAGGTGAAGCTGCCTCAATAAATATTACATATCCTAAAACGGTTTATGCAAATAAAGTTGTTGTCAAGTTTGAGATATCACATGCTAAACCATCAGCTTGGTCTTTAAATATTGGAGGCAAAACTGCAAGTGGTAGTTCTTTAGACATAGGATCTTTTACAAGCACATCTTATGATGCTGGAGTTTTAACTCTTTATTATAATGGTACTTCCTGGTCAACAAATAAAAATGATTTAAATTTAAATCAATATCATTCGTTTACTTCGCTATCTTTAAATGCTACAAATCCTGGCGGTTATATTGGAGTTATTGAAGTAGCTCCACATATAGTTAGAGACTTAACTCCATATATAGTAGATTTTGATTTAAGAAAAGAGTCTAGTGCAAGCACAGAAGGACTTGTTCCAGTTGGAAACATTACTGCTAATTCTCTTTCTCTTAACCTAAATTGTTATAAAGATAAAGTTGAAGGAAACTCAATAACTTTTAAGTCCTACTTAAAAACAGATGTAATTGATTTAAACAATATGTATTTGTATAAAAATGCAGAAGTTGATTTATTTATTAAGGTTTATGATTCTGCTGGAGAATCAGAAGATATTGCGGGCAAATATTATAAAGTTCCACAAGGACTATTCTATCTAGATTCTTGGGACATATCTGAATTTGGAGATGTATCTTTAAACATGTTAGATTCTGCAAAGGTTCTTCAAGATACTTTATCCCCAGACCTTCTATGTGAAAACTATTCTTCCGTTGCAATTATTAGAAGAATGTTAGATTCGGTTGGGTTTACTAAATACAATTTTAATTATGTTCAAAATGATAATTCAATCATATCTCCAAATTATTGGTGGTCAGATAGCACAGCAACGGTATGGGAAAATCTTCAATCTTTATGTAGAGACTCTCAAATGAGTGCCTTTGTAGATGAATTTGGTGTGTTACAGTTCTATACAAGGGAATATCTATTTGGAACAAAGTCTTCTGTTTGGACATTTAGATATGATCCATTAAAAGATGCACAAAATAATATAACTGAACAGTCTAATATAATTCAATTAAGCAAAGTTGATTTACCATCTTCAAATCAAGTTAAGGTTGTTTACTACAGCACTGTAACATCCTCATACGAACAAAGTAGTGCTCCGCTGTGGTCTTCTGGAAATTCCTGGCTTGCCGCCGCATCTCTTAGCGAAAATCTTTTATCCAATGAGGTTCCTACAGAAAACAATAAAGTTTATTTATCTTTAACTCCAATCACTATAAATACTTTATCTCAAGAACAAATTGTATACAGCTTTGCTGGACATTTCCTATTGGGATCAGAAATAATAGAATACGATGCAATTGAGTATCAGTATACAGATATTTCAACTGGAAGTTCTGTAAAGGTTGATGTTACTGGAGAATCAGATTTGTTAAAATATAGAGGCAAGGCTTTAATAATTCAACAAGGTCCAAAGATGTCGACAACATTTATTCCTAGTGGTAGATATAGAATTAAAAAAAGAGGAGCCTTTGGAACTACCCCACAAAATCATTTAGTTAATGCTCAAAATGAAATTTCTGGGTGGAATGGAAAAGTAGGGGCGGTGTGGAAGTAAATGTTGCCACCAGAGGATAGAGAGCCAGGTACACAGCCAAATGGACTTCCGTGGCCTTCAGGATCACCACAAGCAGAGGCTGCAGGTTCTGCTGGAAATGATTCGCTTAAAGCAATTGGAGTTGTAGACGCAAGTAATGAAAAGTATGACGGTGTAGAAGTTTTATCGTATACTTTAAACAAAGAATTTACAGTTGAAAAGTCTTTGTTGACAATAAATACTGACCAAAGCGACAATACAGTTTCAATTATTAGCAAAGATTCTGGAATGTCAACAACGGGATCATACTATGCTTTTGGAACCACCATGTTTTTTAAACCAACATTAGAAGATTTAAAGCAAAATGCTGGCATAGGATTCTTTTTGTCTGGGGAAGGTTCTACTGGATACTATGTTCAAATTAGAACCACTTCAACAGCAGCTGCTCAGGGTGGTAATGAGTTTAAATTTTTAAAAATTAAAAATGGAAATATGACAGCCTTAGAAGATTCTCAAGGAGTTTCTGATGCAGCTAAATTAACTGCTGTTTATTCTGGGTCATCATATAAAATTGATGTTTATGTAAAAGTTTCCGCAAATAGAGTAGACTTAATTGGATATGTAAATGGATTTAAAATTACAGCATCTGACACTGGAACAAAATATGGTAACACAACAACTCCAAAACTTTCAACAACAAGTAATATTGGACTGTATGCAAGAAGAGGTACCGTAGCTTTTGACTATGTATATGCAATTCCAATTACTAAAGACCAATACGATAGCGCTGAACTTTTTAATGTTTATAAAAGACAGTTTGCTAATACTGCCGTAACCACTTCTTATGGAGATGTTTTTATATCTGGATTGGAAAAGGTAGAACAAAATTCAAATGGATACATAGAAGAATTTGGTCCAGTTGCTAGAGAAATAAGAAGCATTAAAATTAGATATGATGCTGCACCAGCATATCCAAAGTATCCAACTACTGGAGTTAATCAGGCAGTTTCAATTGTTGCTTCTAATCTATCTACGTTTACTGGAGAGGTTTATGTGTTAAATAATGCGGGAACTTATATTCCGTTAGATGATTCAGCAGGAACATCTTTTGCAATTATTGGTAACAGCGTTATTCAGTCAAGCCCTTTAACCTATACAGAAGATCCAACAGACCCATACTCTCCAACAGAACCAGTTTCCTTTGATTCTCAATGGATACAAAGAGCTGATGACGCTAAAAATCTTTATGATTGGATTGTAAATCAATGGAAAAATAAACAAATGGTTATTAAAGTAGATACATTCGCAAACCCTTTAATTTCAGTAGGAGATGTTATATCTGCAAAACACGAATACCTTGGAGTTACAGATAATATAAAATTTGTTGTTACAAACGTTAATCAATCTTGGGGGGATGGACTAAGTACTCAAATAGTCGCTAGATCAATTTATAGTTGACCAAATGGTATAATAAAAAAATGGCAAAAGATAATATTGCAACGAATGAAGTTAGTAAAAATGCTCCTATATTTTTAGCTGTTGGACAATACGAGCTTGCAGACCTAGATCCTTTATTTGCTAGAATTCTAGGTTCTGGTAAATTTAGTGGCTATGGAGCCGCAGGACTTTTTGGTTCTGGAGATGGTTTAGGTAATTGGGGAGGCAGCAGTGGAACTGGTACGGGAACTGGAACGGGAACTGGTACGGGAACTGGAACGGGTCCTGGAGGAACATTAACTGTCCCACAAGGTCCAGGCAAACCATTCTTTCCAGAAGTTACTTTAACATTTGATTACCCAGCTCCAGATTTATCAAGCATTGAAATTTATAAACAAGAAATGAATTATAGTACAAATCCGCCAACAGTAGATATTACTTTTAGAGTAAGAAATACAACTGGGTATCCAGTGGTTGGTTTAAATGCAAAGGTGCCAAAACAATGATAACTAAATTTGGAAGAAGATTTATAGCTCAATACTTAGCTGGACAAACATCTTTTCCAGCCCAAGATCTTGCGGTTGGGATAGATAGTACTCCTACAAATGTAAATGGAAACGATACAAGGCTTGGTTTTGAGTTTTATAGAATTCCTATAACATTGGGAACAATTGATATTCAAACTGATCAAAATGGTAACAGCACATATGCGGTAGTTTATAAAACTACTTTGCCACAAGATGTTGCTGGCAAAATAAAAGAGATAGGATTGTATCCTTCTTCAAGATTATCAGTTAATAATTATGATAGCAAATTTATTTCAGATTTTGAAAACAATTTGCTTTGGACAGATTCAAATGGGAACAATCCAGAATTGGTTACAAGTCCATCGGCAAGAATTGGTGCTACTTTAGCTAAATGCAATGTTGTAAGTTCTCAAACAAGAGAATTTATAACAAAAATTAATTCCTTAGATATGTCTGGATACAGCGCAAATGACACGCTTACATTTGCATTAAATCAATCAGACATAAATTTAAATTCAATAAAGATTAAATTTTATAGCTCAGATACATCCTATTCCTACATTAACTTTACTTCATTGTCTGGAACTGGAGAAAAAATCTTATCAGCTAATTTGTCTCAAATTCAAACATTTGGAAGCCCAGATGTTTCATCAATAAACAAAGTTGGTGTAGAAGTGGTTGCAAAAAATACTGGAGATACCGTAGTTTATTTTGATGGAATACGAATAAATGATGAAGACACATTTGATCCTAGATTTGGCCTAATTGCTCGTTCTGTTTTAAGCGAAACATTAGACAAAAAAGCTGGAAGGCCAGCTGATATTGAATTTAGATTAGGAATTAATTTCTAATGGCAGATCCAAATGTTCTAATTCCAGCAGATCTTAACTTTAATGGCTATCCAGATCCCAGCGATAAAAATTATTGGGACGTAAAGATAACTGGATTAAAACCAAATACTGGCTACGGAATACAATTCCAATGGGTATTTGAAGGTGGAAAGCTTGGCCTTTGGTCTGCAACAAGATATATTTTAACTAATGCAGTTCCAGCTCCAGGTGAACCAGAATTATCTTTAAGCAATGTTCAAGGTGGACAAGGTGTAATTAAAGTTACATGGAGTGGAAAAGATTCTGGTGGAAATACAATTCCAAATGTTAAACGTGTCAACATTCATATATCTGGCGGAAAGTTTGGGGATGGATCTACTCCAGCAGATTATTTTTTAGAGCCTGGAACCAAAATAATTGCAGCAGAAGCTGGCGTTTATATGGTTCAGTTAAAAGCTTTAGCTGCAGATGAAAAAACATATTCGGTATTTAGTCAAGTAAGAACAGTTACAGTTACTGGAACTTCTGTAATTGTAGAAACCCCAACTCTTCCAACTGGTCTATCCGTTTCTCAAAGTGCTTTTGCGGTTGCTGTTAACTGGGGAGGAACATATTCTGGAAATAATTTTGAAGGATTTAAATCAATAGATGTTCATGTAAGCGGATCCGATCTTGGAGCAACGACTACTTCTGGATTTAGTGCATCAACTCAAGTAGCAACGTTAACTGTTAATTCAACTACAAACAGACAAAATGTTGGGCTAGATAATTTAAGAGTTGCTTTAGGCTTAGCTTCAAATAATGATGCTTATACTGCGCCAATGTTTTTTTATTACATTGCAAGAAACTCTAAAGACGAATTGTATAGTGTAAATGGAAATCCAACTTACACTAGAATAAACTCTACTTCAGTTAATCCTAAAAAAGCTAATTTAATAGATTTAGAAAACGGATTAATATCTATTCAAAATCTTGTTGCTGGTAATGGCCAGTTTGCTTCTTGGCTACGTGCAGGCGGAGATGGCGGAGCAAGGATAGAATTAAGTGGAACAGATACAACAACTCCATCAGGATCAAGCTATCCAGTTAAAAAGGGTTTGGTTGCATATTCTACTGGCAATGTAGAAATATTTAATTTAGATATTGGAACTTCTCCAAAACTTACAATTAGGGGAGATGGGGAATTTAGCGGTAGCCTTGCAATTGGTGCTGGAAATAATATTTTTAAGGCTGAACCAAATGCTGGTTCAAGTGTAAGAGGAATTTGGCTCGGACACGCTGATTTTGGTTCTGCCCCATTTAGCGTTGCCAACACTGGAATTATAAAAGCAGAGTCTGGAACAGTAGGTGGACTTACTCTTTCAGCTCAATCAATTGGAAATACTGGAAATACTTTTAAAATTGATAAAGACGGAATAATAACTTTAGGTGCAACTAGTGGAAATCATATAAGAATTGCTTCTGATGGAACTGAAGCTGGAATTTATCATAAACTAAATAATAATACTGTTGGAAATTTTAAAATAACAACTTCAGGAACTATGCAATTAGGCAATGACATTGGAACTCAAAACTTTTTAACTTGGAATGGCAACTCTTTAACCATGCGAGGAAATATTGAAATTATTGGTGGAGTTACAAAGCAAGCAATTGATGAAGCGGCTCAAAAAGCACAACAAGCAAAAGATGCACAAGAAGGTTTTGCAGGATCTCTTGCAGGACTATCGATTACTGTTAGCGGAAATACAAGTAGTATTGGTCAATTAAATACATTTAAAGAAGGTGTAGCGGATCCAAATACAAACTATACCACTATTAATGGTGGTAAAATATCAACTGGAGTTATAGCTTCAAATGCACAACTTGGAGGTCTTCCGTATACAGCAATAGATTTAGATTCAGGAGACCTCTATCTTGCTGGAGGTGCATTAACATTTGATTCAAATCCATTAAATAATTCGTTTATTATGACAATTGGAAATATGAAAATTGGTAGAAATTTATTTCCTTCAAGTGGCACAAGTACTGAAGGTATATGGATTAATACTACAAATTATTGGCAAAGCGATGGAAAATTTGCTCTTGGGGATAATATACTTTCATTTGGCGGAGGAACAGCTGTAAGAGGGAATCCTCTTTTTATTAATAGTGGATATATAAGATTTACTAATTTTACTAATTCTATTTTAGAAAGTGATGGAAATAATTATGCTGGAGATAATACTGTAGTATTAAATACCAGTGGAGAATTAACTAGAGGTAGAGCTTTTTATTATGGATCTACAACAACTCCAACATCTGCAAATACTTCAAGACAGGTCTACGATTCCTATACTGGAGGTTATGTAAGTGTAGCTTTTAGGGCAGGAGATATATGGATGACGGTGGATTAATATGGGCATGTATAGAAAAACAGATCCAGACACAGCATCTGGTGCAGCCAGTAATTATACAGATTCTGGTAAAAATTGGAGAAAGCATTCAAATTTTTTTAGAAAAACAAATGATAATGAGACTGCATCTTTAACTGCAGTACCAGGAAGATATACAGATAATACTAGAACTTGGAGAAGAATAAATTCTTTATGGATGTATAATTTTTGGTACGATTCATTATCTTGGGGATGGAAAAGAATACATTATAAAAATGCTAACGTACCATATGCAACAACTGCACCAACGCTTAGATACAATTCTTATAATGGCAAAATAATAGATACTTATGAAACTGATGCGGTAGCATGGTGGGCATCAGATCCTTACCAGCCTCAATGGGCTCAAATGGGTCCAGGTCCAGCAGGAATTGGTCAAGATGTATGGTATTTAGACAGCAATGGTAATCAAGTTGGATCATCAACTCCAACATTTTTATGGGGAAAAGATGGGGTATGGTTTAATTCTTCTACTGCAACAACTGATGGAACAATTGTTTATAATAGCGAATTTGCTACGCCAGAACTTGCTGCATATTCTTATGATGACGAAGGAAACTATAATGGCGACAAGTTAAGAAATTCTCAAGCGGTGCTAGAAGCATATGATAGATATTATATTTGGTACAAGGTAAGCAAAAGTCGTACAGTTGGAGGAAATACATTAACTGGACAAGCATTTAGTCAGGCGGTATATATTACCAGACAAGAACCTGTAGTAACATCTTTTGTAATGCAATCTCCAGAAACAGTTGCAGTAGGTACCGCAAAAACTGTAACATTTAATATTAGAAATGAATGGTGGAGAAAGGCAAGTCAAACACAATCATATATTGAGTGGCACGAACTTGATACACCTACACAAACTCCAACATACTCTACTTTAAAAAAATCAGATTTATTATATCTAACAACAATAACAACAGAAAATTCTACCTCTTTACAAGGATCGTACTCTTACACGCCAGTAGGCGTTGGTAAATACGTGCTTGCTAAACTTGTTGTAAAAAATAGTTATACAGATAAACCTCCAGTAACCGATATAGTTAGAACTCAAATAACTTCTGTTGCAACTGCAGCAACAAGTGGTCCATTTACAATTAGTGGTGTAACTAAAAATTATCCATCTTATGATTCCACTTATGGATACCAAAGATCTGTATCTGTTAACATAGGTCAATCTGCAAATGCAACAAAATATGAAGTACAGATAGAAGGGCAATATCCGTTTGATGGTAGCGGGTATGGAGGAGGATCCTATTCCACATGGACTGTTTTACAAAGTTATGCTAGTGCTCCTTATGTAAACGAGTCTAGTCGTTCTGGAGGAATATTAACATATTCAAAAAATGTTGCAGATTATCAATTTTATAGGGTTACAGTAAGAGCAAGTGTTGACGGAAATAGTGCTACTTATGCATATAGTAATAATGGAACAAGTAGTACTCCATCTTATGTTTATGCAGAAGGATTTGGCCCATCTACACCTTATATTTCAAACATAACCACCAGTTCTAATACAATTGGAACATACATTAATTTTGATGTAAGTTTATCAAGTGAGGGAAGTAATAGATTATCTTATTGGCAATACTCAATGGATGGCGGATATAGCTGGAATACCCCAAGCGGTTATGATTACATAGCGTTTAATGGAGCAAGGTTTTATGTGTCTTCTGGAACATATTATTCTTTTATGATTAGGGCAAATAATATGGATGGATTTACATCTTCATCTAGTAATCAGCTTTCAATAACATCTTTTCAAAAACCAGGAGACCCTACAAATGTTGTTTTCCATACGTACAACAATTATGAAGGAACAATATACTTTACGACTGGAAGTAATACTCAATCAGTTCAGTACTATTTAGATTATGAATCTGGACTACAATATGAAAGCAAAGATACTTATATAAATATTGGTTCTAACGATTATGGAAGTATGACAATTTCTGGAATGTCTTCTCTTAGCAGATCTTATACGCCGTACCTTCTTGCTTATTCTGGTACAAATAAAACTGGTGGACAAGGAAACTCTTTATCATATTCACCTAGATCTTTAAATGGTACAAATAAACCAACGGCAACTTTTAGTGGTACTCCTACAGTTTCTAATCAAAGGACCGTAACAGCTTCTTGGACGGGCGGAGGAGCAGCAAACGAATATTATGTTCAGCTTTATGATTACTATGGAGGTTATGTTGTAGCCTCAACAACCACAACTTCAACTTCAGCATCTTTTGGACCATCAGATGGAACCGATTATGCAAAAACATATTATTTCTTTATTACGCCAAGATATAGATATGCTGGAAGCATTTATACTGATGGACAACCAGCGGCGTCTAGTAACGTTACAACATATGCAAATTTGACTGCTCCCACAATTACTGATGTTCAAACATCTGATGGTAATAATTGGACAATTACTGTAAGTGGTGGAGGGCCATACTATCAAGTTTATTGGTTATCATCAACCCCTGGCCCATCAAATACACTAACCAATTATGATGCCGCAAGTACATCTACTACAATTTCTGAAACTTATTCAACTACAGGAAGCGTTTATTGGTGGGCCAGATCTTCTACAGAAAATAGAGGAAATACAACAACTAGTGGTAATGCAACAATTGGAACATTTTCAGACTGGTCTTCATATTATTTGGCGCATCAAGTTACGTATAATTATAATGGCGGGTCTGGAAGTACTTCTAGAGCAACAGTAAAAGATTCAACATACACACAATTACCAACCCCAAATAATAGATCAGGATATACATTTAATGGCTGGTATACAGCATCTTCAGGAGGCACCTATCTTGGAGGAAGTGGAAGTTATGTATATATAACTTCAACCCAAACAATATATGCCCAATGGACTTTAAACCTTTCTTCTCCAACAATTTCAAGTGTTACTTTTAATTCATCTAATAATACATGGACTGTTAATTATTCTGGAGGATCTGGTCCATACTATCACATATGGTATCAAACAACTTCATCAACAACTACAGTGCCATCTTTATCTGGTACTAAAAATAGTGTTGCAGATCAAACTTCTAGCTCTGCTTCTTCAACAGATAAAGTTTTGTCTCCATCAGCTGGATACGCATATTATTGGTGGGTGAGATCATCAACTACGTTAAATGGAACTGGTGATGGAGTTGTAAGCGATTGGAATGGTCCAGTAACAATGTCCCCAATGAATACATCTGCCCCTACATTATCTGGAACAACAAAAGTTGGACAGACACTCACATTTGGTGTTGGCTCGTGGGTTAATGCTACGTATTACGATCTTGAATTATATAGAGGAACCGCAGGAGTTATTACGTCTGAAACACAGTCAAAAGATGCTGGAAATTCAACAAGCAGCACTTATGTTATTCCTTCTTCAGATTTTACAGATCCCAATAATAGAAAGTATTATAGATCGTTTGCTAAAGGATTTAATCCATCATATACAAACACCTCATTTGTTGCTGGTACTGAACTTGGACCACTTGTAAACCTTACCTTGTATACAATTTCATTTGATAGCAAGGGTGGTTCTGCTGTATCTGATTTAACTCAGTCTACAGAAGGTGGGTCAATTGCAAAGCCATCAGATCCAACATTGAGTGGTCAAAATTTTGGTGGCTGGTCTACAACCAATGGCGGTACCACAGCGGTATCTTGGCCAAGAACTCCATCCTCAAATGAAACACTATATGCTATTTGGACTTCAGCAGCATCATATTCTATTACATATAATGGAAATGGAAACACTGGTGGAAGTACTACAGCAACAACTGGTAATGGTTCTGTTACTGTAAGAGCAAACGGGTTTACGAGAACAAATTGTACATTTTCAAGTTGGAATACTTCAGCGGATGGTAGTGGAACAACCTACTCACCTAATGATAGTTATAATTTAACAGCCAACGTTACCTTCTATGCTATCTGGACTGCTGTTACAAACTCAGCTACTGCACCTACTGGATTTAAATTTGATGGAAATAACCTTCCAACTTCGGGAAGAAAACGATGGTCTTGGACTGGTGTTGGAACAGTTACTGGTGGAACAGCAACTGGTATTAGGGTACAGATAAGTTCAACAAGTTCTACTTCTGGATTTTCCATAGCAACTGGCTCACCACTCGCTCTAACTGCAAGATCTTATGATATTGCAGTTAGCCCAGTTACCAGTGCCAGATGGTTAAGAATAGCAATGGAGTATACTGATGGTCTTGGAGTAACTAGGGTTGGAACATATACAAGTGCACTATAAGGAGAAAATATGATAACAAAAGATGATAAAATACAAATTGTGAATAATAAAATAAGCATACTTGAGGGTGTGATTTATAATTTAGACATTGAGATGGCTGCAGAATCAGCCAAATCTAATCCAAATAATGAACATATTGAAAATCTTTTATCTGAAAAAAACGACAATTTACTAGCGTTAAACGCTATTAATGAGATCCTAGACATTCTAGTTTTAGAATGATATAATATGAAAGGAGGAAACAATGACAGAAACAACAGAAACACTGCTTACCACTGAGGATAAGCATGCTATTTTAAATCAACATATTAAAAGCCTAGAATATAATATATATGGTCTTGAGCTTGACCTTATGGTTGAGAATGCTGGAACACCAGATCCAGATAGAGTTACATCTATTAATGCACAGATATCAACTGCTAATGCAAAAAGAGATGTACTGGTTGCAGAACGAGCAGAAGTATTAGGATTGTAGGATACAATGGCTGAAAAAGCAGAATTAATAATTACAGCACTGCAACAAAGAATGGGTGAAATAGTAGCAAACTATGAAACTCAAATTGCAGTATTGAGAGCAGAAATAACTATTCTTATGGAGCAGTCAAAGAAGCAGGATGCCCTTGCGGAATATGCAAATTCATTAGAAGAAAAAATTAGTGGGGTAGAGTAAAATGGCAGATACAAGTTTTAATTTTGAAGATGGGGCACCAATTTCTGCTTCAGAGTTAAGAAAACTTGTCGAGTATATTAACAAGGTAAATGCACAGGCCATATCCTTGCCAAGTCAGTTTGGTACTTTAGCTGATAAAGCTATTGCACAAAAAATGACTGCTGGATCTGTTTCTGTTCCAAGCCTAAGTTTAACGGCAGCAAAAGAAGTGCCAATTGTATTTACCCCACCACTTACTTCGGTTCCAGCAGGAGTCCAATTAACTGTAGAGACAAGTTCTGTTGACTCAGAAATAATTGTTTTTTTGAAAGCAAATACTGCAACTTCTACAGGATGCACTGCAGTTTTAACCAGAGCCGCTAACGCTATTGGAAAATCTATAACAAGCCCAGGTTCTGTAAAAATACATTATTTTGCCATAGCAAAATCTTCTTGACAAAATATAAAGTAATAGTAAAATTATACAACCAAAGTCACTGACGTGACTTTTTTCATGTTAGGATTTAAATGACAAATGATTTAAAATGGATGCTGTCGTCAGACCAGCAGTTCCCTTATCAAGATGATAAGATGATTGAATTATGGTTTAAGGTTTTAAAATGGTTTAAGCCAGATGTAGTAGACTATTTAGGTGACACAGACGATCAGGCATGCTATAGCAAATATACTGAAGGTCGTTCAGCAGAGTTTTTAAATCTTCACAAAACAGACAGCGCTGACCTTATTGTTCCTATGATGAGACACGAAGCTAAAGGTGCAAGAGATTTTTATGCTAAGACTCGTGAGATGCTTCCAGACGCACAATTATTTTCTGCATTAGGAAACCATGACATACGTATCTTTGATTATATAGATAAAAAACTTCCAGAGTATGCAGCACAAGTAACACCAGAAGCGCTATGGTCTTTGGATTCATTAGGGTATGAATATATTTATTATAACGAACTCCCTAAGCGCCGTTTTGGCGATATACATGTTCATCATGGAATTTCTATTGCCGCAACTGGGTCAGTTCGCAAGGATATGGAAGATCTTCAAGTTTCATTAATACGTGGTCATTCACATAGAATTGCATCACATTTAGTTACATATGAATTAAGAAACAATGGAGAAGGAGAAACTCTTCGTGGTTATGAAATTGGACATATGTGTGATGAAAAGGGTCCAGGCATGAAGTATACCCAACATCACGATTGGCAAAAAGGATTTGCAATTGCACATATTGTCAACGATTATCCTCATATTCAAATGATTCACGTAGCACCAGATTATTCATGTGTTGTAGATGGGAAAGTATTTAAACTATGATGCATTGTAGAAGATGTGGCGGACGAGTTTTTATAGATAGAGTCTTTTCACAAAAACTACATATTGAATTGTATTGTCTGCTTTGTGGAAGACGTTGGATGATTAATAAAGAAATGAGTATATTTGGAAGATGGCTAGACGAAAAAGAGCTAGAACAAAGAAAAACTTTCGGTATTTCTTCTTAAATGAAAAATTACATAAAGTTTTAAAATCTTCTAGAGTAAAAGATCAGATCATTGCCTGGTCTTATTTAGATAAAAAAAGAGTTTTATACTCATATGCTGAAGTAATCAAATATATGGAAAGAGCGTATTCTCTTAAAGAAGTGTGCTTTATTTTAGATAAACATGTTGTAACTGTAAAAGACTATATTGGTGAAGGCAAAATTAGACAGCCACAAAAAATATATCCTATAGGAAATTCTGAAAGCACAAAATGGTCTCAATATATGTTTAATCAAAAAGACATATTAGAGTTACATGATTACATATTGAGCAGCGGTAGAAATACTGAGAACCTGCCAACAAAAACTGAATTACTGGCCTTGCTAAATCATAATGTCATATTGTATACTAAGACATCCGAAGGCACCTTTGTCCCAGTATGGAAAGCAGAATGAGAAAAAAACAAGAAGAAGAATTTGAAAAGCTTGACAGTTCTACGGCTTTTACTAGAATTGCAGGCAACCTAGATCTTGCATCTATGCATGCAAATAAAAAGAAAGATGTGCAAGGGCTAATCACAGTCGCAGTTGCTTGGATGCAATTTTCTGATTTTATTGCTAATGGAGAGATGCCAAAAAAGAAATTTACAATAGGATTTGGACCAGAAGAGGAGGAGCAAGATGAAAGACCAATCAACCGTCGTAAAGGTAGATCTTCAATTCACAAGAAATCTAGGGAACTATGAAAGTATTAAGATTGGTATAGGCGTAGAAGATATTGTTCGTGACGGCGAAAATGTTGATTCTGCCACAAATAGAGTTTATAAATTTGTTGAAGATAAATTAATTCAAAAAGCTTCCGAGATAGAAGAGGAATTGAAAGTTGGCAAGCAAGGAAAACAGTAAACAGGCTCACGCTCTGCTTACACATTATATTTATTTGTTTAAGGATAAATATAATCGTGACCCAATTTTAAATAGGTATAGAGAAAAATGGGGTATGCAAGACGTTATAGATACTGTTGGATATGAACGTGCCAAAGATTTGATAGAATATTATTTTACTTTTAATAGATATAATCATCCCTTACAATGGTTTTTTTATAATTTTGATAAATTAGATAAGCTTTGGAAAGATATAGAGGATGACAAAGTGCATAGAGATATGCTAAGATTAAAGACCAAAGAAATGGTGGAAGAGAGAGAAAGGCGGTTAGATGAACACGGAAGCAACGCTGATATCAGCAGTATGCAAAAATAAAGATATAGCCACTTTACTTGCCGATAATGTTGACGATTTATTTACCTCCCATAAAGATGTTTGGGAAGGCTTAAAGTCTTATTATTATAAATTTAAAGCAGTTCCAGATATCGGAATCCTTACGGATAGGTTCAGAGACTTTGACCCATCAGAGGTTAAAGGTGAAACTGGATATTATTTAGACCAACTTAAAGCAGAATATCTTTCTAGCAAATTAAAGGGCATTATATTACGTGGAGGGTCTGCGTTAAAAGAAGATGCTCCTTCTAGAATTATTGCTAATATGCAAGCGGAGCTTGCAAGCCTTTCTAAATTTACTAGCAACGTAAGAGATTTAGATGTTACCGATTTTGAATCTGCAGAAAAATATTTTGAGCAAGTCAGAAAACGTTCTGGCATTATGGGTGGAAGTCCAGGAATTCCTACTGGCTTTAAAGCAATTGATACAGCATATGCAACTGGAATGGCTCCAGGACATTTAATTGTTGCTATTGGTTGGCCAGGTAGAGGAAAGACTTGGTTTACTTCCTACCTTGCATGCAAAGCATGGGAACAAGGTTTTAAACCCATGATTATATCTCTTGAAATGTCTCCAGAAGATATGCGTAATCGTATTTACACAATGATGGGATCTGGATTGTTTAAGGCAAGTGATTTTTCTAGAGGCGATGTAAATGTTGATGACTTCAGGTCCTGGAGTAAAAAGAATTTTGAAAACAAGAATGGTTTCATACTTGTTTCAAATGAAGGAATGGGTTCGGTAAATGCAAATACTGTTCAAGCTAAAATTGACCAGCATAAACCAGATATTGTAATCCTTGATTACCACCAGTTGTTTGCTGATACAAAAGGAAGCACTGGGGCTACTGAGAGAAATATGAACGTTTCTCGTGAATTTAAAATGTTGGCAATGAACAATAATATTCCTATTATTGACATTACCGCTGCAACTATGGATGATGTATCAGATCAAGACAATCCGCCTATGCTGTCACAAGTGGCATGGTCAAAAGCTATTGAGTATGATGCTGATATGGCAATAGCCATTCATAAATATAATGACACAAACATGATTGAAATTGTGTCCAGAAAGAACCGCCACGGCAGCGACTTTGGCTTCTATTTGGACTGGGATATTAATAGGGGTATAATTAAGGAGATATATGAAAATATACCTAAATGACCCATCAACGTATACAACGATTTCAGGTCAGAGCAGAATTCAATAGTGATGCAGATATCATCCGAGTTCGTGCTCAGTACGAGTCACTTCTAATACAGGAAATGAGAGACAAAGGATTTGTAAGAGTCCTAGATATTGATCCATCATTTTCAACATCATATGAAAACAACATATGGTCTTTTATATTAACAATGCATAGCGTATACGTAGGAAAGAAGAAAGCATGGGAATCAGAGGGAATCTCGCAAGGAAAGTTGATTCCACGAGATACACGTCGTCACACATTAAATCAATTCTAAAGTCATTAAATGTTTCTGTAGTTGGAGAGACTGGCAATGACTTCCTGTGCTATTGTCCATTCCATTCCAATAGACATAGTGCCAGCTTTAGCGTTTCTAAAGAAATAGGTGCTTGGCTATGTTTTAATCCTGCTTGTGGCGAGAGCGGAACATTAATTGATTTAGTTAAAAAAATAACTAAAAGAAATGATTTTGAGGCTTTAAGATTTGTATCTCTTAAAGAAGCAGAAGTTCTTTCAAATTTTGATGAACTTTTAGAAAGTGCCGTGGAGGAAAAAGAAGATTTTATTGAGTTTGATTCAAGCACACTTGACAAACTATCTTTAGAAATGAAAGAATATTCTGAAGGAAAAGAGTATATGTATACTCGTGGATTTAAAGATGAGACATTGGAGTACTTTAATGTTGGATATTCTAAAAACCGTAATATGGTTACAGTTCCTGTTCATAGCCCAGACGGCATTTGTGTTGGCGTTGTTGGGCGCAGTGTTACACAAAAAGAATTTAAAAACTCACCAGGGCTACCTCGCAATTCTACTCTTTTTAACATTCACCGTGCTAAGCGTGTGGGGGCAAATTGTATTATTGTTGAATCTTCGTTCGATGCAATGAGAGTGCATCAGGCTGGATTTCCAAATGTTGTTGCTACTTTAGGCGGACATATATCTTCAAATAATTTATCTTTATTGAATAGATATTTCAATAGACTTATAATTATGACAGATAATGATGAGGCTGGCAGATCTTTGGGAAATAATATTTTTAATAAATTAAGAAACAAAGACATCTTGTGGGCATCCTATGAATATGGTAAGATATACCCACATAACGCAAAAGATGCTGGTGATATGACTGACGAAGAGATAAAGCTTTGTATAAATAACTCTGCATCACATATTGAATATATCAACTGGTAGTGATATAATAATAATACAGATGGATATATACCATCACCTATATAGCAAAGGAATAAAATGGGAATAGTAAAAGGTCTAAAAGACCTAAATAAAACATTAGACAAGCCGCAATCTTCTGGCGGAGACTCAGCAAAAGGTCGCTGGCTCAAACTTGAAGATGGAGAAAGCATCAAAGTAAGATTTCTTCAAGAGTTGGATCCAGATTCTCCAACGTACAACGATAAGCTTGGACTGGGCTTTATTGCAGTCGAACACACAAATCCAAAAGATTATCGCCGTAAAGCGCTATGCTCTATTGACGACCAAGGAAAGTGTTGGGGTTGTGAGCAACACCGCAAAGATTATAAGGCTGGCTGGAAAGGTCGTTCACGACTTTACATCAATGTTCTTGTTGATGATGGCAAAGAAGAGCCATATGTAGCAATCCTTTCTCAGGGCAGTAGTGGGAAAACAATTACTCCAACTCTTATTGAGTATGCTGGAGAAATGGGATCCATTACAAATCTCATGTGGAGAATTAAGCGCTCTGGCACAAAAACAGACACCAGTTATACAATCATTCCTCTTGCTAAAGACGAGGTAGAATTTGATGCGTCAAAGCTTGAGATTTTTGAATTGGAAAAGACAGCAATTCGTGATCTTCCATATTCAGAACAAGAAACATTTTATCTATTCGGAGATAATGAAAAGAGCGAAGGCTCAGAAAATACCACCAGTAATTTAGAGTGGTAACTATTGACAGTTCATGGGGGAAAGTGTTAAGCTTTCCCCCTATAACTTTTTAGGAGTAATATGCAAACTTTTTTACCTTATCCGTCTAAGCGTGAAAGCTTAGATGCTTTAGACAATAAACGACTTAATAAACAAATCTTAGAGTGCTATCAGATACTTAATATATTAACTGGCAACTCAAAATCAAATGCTTGGCGTCATCACCCTGCCGTTTTAATGTGGGAAGGCGCTGAATCAGAATTGTATCGCTATGCTATGACTGCTGTTGTTTTAGCCGATATGCGTGGTATCAAAACAGATAAAAATAAGGAAAACCTAGAACGTCTATCTCGTTCTCGTGCTTCTTTAATATGGGAAGATAATACTCCTTTATGGGCTATTAATCCAACTACAATTAAACGTGTAAATGCTACACACAAGGCCAACCTATATCGTAAAGATCCTATATTCTATGTAGATTTTGCAGATTCAGTTGATAGCGAATACAACAAGCCTTGTTGCGATAAATGCTTGTACTATTGGCCAACACATGTTTTGAGGTCAATTGCAGCATGAGTTTTGCACACCTTCACGTACATTCGTACTACTCTTTAATGGATGGATACAATTCTCCAAAAGAGTTATTGGAGGCTGCAAAAAATGTAGGGCAAACGGCATTAGCAATTACAGACCATGGAACCCTGTCTTCTCACAGAGAAATGCAAATTGCTGCAAAAGAATTAGGAATCAAACCAATACTTGGAGTAGAAGCATACATTTCTCCAACAGATAGGTTTGATAGATCTTCTGGAACAGATAAAAGCATACAGGCATATAACCATATTATTTTGTTAGCTAAAAATGACGTAGGCCTTAAAAATATAAATAGATTACAAGAAATTGCTTGGACTGAAGGATTTTATTCTAAGCCACGTATTGATAGAGAAATATTAAAAGAGTTTTCTAAAGATATTATAATCCTTTCTGGATGCTTGAATGGTCTTATTTCAAAATGTATTGAAAAGAATGAATTTGCTGATGCCAAAATGATGGTCAAATGGTTTAAAACAAATTTTGGAGACAACTTTTTTATTGAAGTTCAGCCTGCTAATCCACCAGAAATTAATAAAAAGCTTTTAGAATTGGCTGATGAATTTAATGTCAGGCCAGTAGCAACTGCCGATGCTCATTTTTCTAAAGAAGAAGAAAGGGCATTAGAAGAAGCAATGCTTATTCTTTCAACTTCTCCAAAAGTAAACAAGGATCTTGATTTTGATAAATCTCGCAAGTTTGACAATATGTTCGATAGATTCAACTACCTTTGGCCAGATAGAAGAATCTCGTTTGAGCATTTAGACCTGTTTATTATGAGCAGAGAACAGATGTCTGAAAGATTTAATAAACAAGGAATTAGTAGAACCGATATTTATGACAACACCATGTATATTGCAGACATGGTTGAAGAATATACCTTTAAAGAGAATCTAGACCTTCTGCCAGTCCCAAAGACTAATGCTGATAAGAAGCTTAAGGAGATGGCTGAAGAGGGTCTTAAAAGGCTTGGAAGGGCTTCTGATGGGGTCTACAGAGAGCGCCTAGAGGAAGAACTTGGGGTTATCAAGGATAAAAATTTTGCCTCCTACTTTCTTATTGTTTCAGACATGATCAATTGGGCCAAAGACAATGGCATAAGAGTTGGACCAGGTCGTGGCTCTGCAGCAGGATCTTTAGTTTGTTATACATTGGGAATTACAGATGTAGACCCAATTAAATATGATCTACTGTTTTTCCGATTTATTAATCCAGAACGTAATGACTTTCCAGATATTGATACGGATTTTGAAGACCGCCGCAGAAAAGAAGTTAAAGATTATCTAAAAAAGAAGTTTAAACACGTAGCGTCTATTTCTACATTTACTTACTTTAAAGATAAAGGTGTAGTTCGTGATGCTGCTCGTGTATTTATGATTCCACTGCAAGAAGTTAATCGTGCATTAAAAACCGTAGACACGTTTGAAGATTATATGGAGTCTCCAAATACAAAAGAGTTTAGAATGAAATACCCAGAGGTCGGTTGGCTTGCTGAAAATTGGAGAGGCCGAATTAGAAGTACTGGTGTTCATGCCGCTGGAGTTGTTGTTGCTAAAGATGAATTAAGAAACTATGCACCAATTGAAACTCGTGAAGATCCAAAAGATAAGGTATCTGGAAGAATTCCAGTGGTTGGTTATGAAATGGAAACCGTTGCAGACATAGGTTTGATTAAGATGGATGCTCTTGGACTCAAGGCATTGTCTATTCTCTCAGACACTTTGTCATCAATTAAAGATAGATACGATAAAGACATTGTTCTTTCTGATTTAGACTTAGAAGATAAAAAGGTTTATGAAAGTTTAAACCAAGGCTACACCAAAGGCATATTTCAGGCTGAAGCAACTCCGTATACAAACCTTCTAATTAAAATGGGCATAGATAAGTTTGAGGATTTGGTAGCTTCAAATGCTTTGGTTAGACCTGGTGCAATGAATACTGTTGGAGCTTCCTATATTAACAGAAAAAACGGTAAAGAAGCAGTTGAATATACGCATCCAATACTAGAGCCTTTTACAAAAAATACCTACGGTGTTATTATATATCAAGAGCAAGTTATGCAGGCTTGCGTACATTTGGGAGGCATGACTTGGTCTGAGGCTGATAAAGTTCGTAAGATCATTGGTAAGAAAAAAGATGCAAAAGAATTTGACCAATTCAAGGATAAGTTTGTTACTGGGGCTTCAAAACACATTTCTAAGAAACAGGCAGAGGAACTCTGGCATACTTTTGAGGCTCATGCTGGCTATTCCTTTAATCGTTCTCACGCTGTTGCTTATTCCATGGTATCTTATTACACTGCTTGGCTTAAGACTTACTATCCCCTTGAGTTTATGTTTGCGGTTCTTAAAAACGAAACTGATAAAGATGCTAGGACGGAATATTTAATTGAGTCTAAAAGATTAGGCTTAAAGGTATTGTTGCCACATATTAACGAATCGGAAGTTGATTTTTGTTTGCAAAAAGACTCTATGCGATTTGGACTAGCAGACATTAAATATATTTCAAATAATATTGCTAATAAGATTATAAAACATCGTCCATACATGAATTATGCAGATTTTACTCAAAAAGCTGCAATGAAGAACAGTGGAATTAATAGTCGTGCAATTTCAGCATTAAATTCAATTGGTGGCGCTGCATTTAAAGATAATGAGCGTAGAGGAAATGAACAAGAAAACTTTTATGAATATCTAGGTATTCCTCAGTTTAATCTGCAAGATTTACCTCCAAGAATTAAAGCTCAAGCAAAACCAATAGAGGATTTTGATGACCTAGGTTCTTTTGTAATGTTTGGTATGGTTAAAAACATTAAGCGTGGCACTGGCTGGGCTAGAGTTGAACTAGTAGATGAAACTGGTTCTATTGGGTTATTTCATAACGAACAAACGCAAATAGAGACTGGACAGATGTACTTTGTGCTTGTTGGAGACAATCGCATTGCTAGATACGTAAAGGTTTCAGAAATAAATAAAGAAAATGACGACGTATTTGTTGACTATTTGTATAGAAAAGAGTACGAAGATTTAGATGAAGACAAGTATCTGGTATTAAATTTTACTCCATATAAGACAAAGGCTGGGAAAATGATGGCCCACATTGTTTTAACAAATAAAAATAAAGAGTTAAAAAGAGCTATTGTTTTCTCTACTATGTATAAAATTGCTTTGGCAAAAATGAGAGAGGGAATGGTATGCGACGTTGTTATCAATAAACTTGACGATGGAACACTAATGATAAAGGAAATAAAATGATAGAAGTTATATTAACAGAGGATGAGGCAAAAGATCTAGAAGATACACTGATTCATCACATGGAGCAGTGCTATAACACTCTTTATGATTTAGAAGGAGTAGAAGAAAATTTTGAGCCGTATAATCCCTTTGACGGTTGCTCAAATTGTGAAACAAGAGAATTTTTGATGAAAACTGTAGAATGGTTTAGAAATAACAAAGACCTAGCAATTTGGGTCGGAGAAAAGGAAATAAAGCATGACTGAAACAACAGAAATGTCGCAAGAGATAAACGTAACTAGCCTTCTCGTGGCTATATTAAAAACACTTAAGTCTGTAGAAGTTTCTTCAGAACTGATTTTAAATCCAGCAAATGAAGATACTGGCTTAATGGTTACATACAATGAAGAAAATAGAACTTTTATTATATCGCTAGGAGAGATAAATGGGAGTAATTAAGACAGATAATTTTAGAACACCACCAAATACAGAAAAAACTACTCAAACTGCATCAAGTGTGCTTTTAGATTATGGTTTAGATGCATTATCTGCAATTTTGCATGAATCTGCAGTAGAAAAAGGTTTTTGGGATGGAGAATATGATTATGATAAGTTTGGAAATAAATTAGCATTAATTCATTCAGAAGTAACAGAAATGCTTGAGGCTATCAGAAAACAAAAGGGTAGCCGTGAAATTACTGAAGAAGCAGCCGATATTCTAATTAGACTTTTAGATCTATATGCGGCTCTAAGAAATGCTGGATTAATTGAAGATTCACTAGACGATATATTAGACTATAAAGTTGATAAAAATAGAGGTCGTCCAAGACTTCACGGCAATTTATTTTAATGCTATACTATGTAAACAAAAGAAGGAAAATCAATGGATATAGAAGAAATTTTAGCGGGACTGGATCCCAAAACTCGTAAAAGAGTTCAAATAGCAGTAGAAGTAGAAAATCATAAACAAAAAACTCCTAGCATAGGCCTATCGCTTGCGCTTAAAGGTGGATTTGGTTATGGCAGACAAGTCCTTGTATGGGGAAATAAATCTGCAGGAAAGTCTTCATTTTGTTTACAAATGATTGGTATGGCACAAAAAGAAGGAAAAACTTGTGCATGGATTGATTCTGAAGAGTCTTATGACCCACAGTGGGCAGAAAAACTAGGAGTTGATTCATCAAAGCTTATATATTCTACAGCTAAATCTGTAAACGATATGGTAGATGTTGCTACTCAATTAATGAATGCTAATGTGGATGTTATAGTAGTAGACTCAATATCAGCGTTGCTACCAGCCATTTACTTTGAAAAAGATAGCGATGAATTGAAAAAGCTTGAAGATACTAAGCAAATTGGTGCTGAGGCAAAAGACATGACTCATGCAGTCAAAATGCTTAATTACGCAAATAAAAACACGCTGCTTGTTCTTATATCACAACAGCGTAATCAATTTGGAAGTATGCATGCTTCACACATTCCAACTGGTGGAATGGCAGTCAAGTTCTTTTCTTCAACAGTTGTAAAGCTTTGGTCTTCTGAAGCTGAGGCTAATGCTATCAAGTCTGGGGTTAAGGTTGGAGATAAAATTATTGAGCAAAGAGTAGGCAGACCAGTTAATTGGATTATTGACTATAATAAACAAGGTCCTCCAAATCTTTCTGGTCAATACGATTTTTACTTCCAGGGAGACGTACTTGGTATAGATCAAGTTGGAGAAACTTTAGACGTTGCAGAAATGTATGGCATCATAGAAAAAGGCGGAGCATGGTATACAATTGGAAAAGAACGTTTTCAAGGTAGAGCAAAAGCAGTCGAATATTTAAAGTCTAATCCAGATGTAGTTTCTGAGTTACAGGAGAAAATATATGCCAGATCTTAATGATTTTTTAAATAATCAAAAAGAAGAAGTTGTTGAAAATTACATTGATTCTGATATTCCAACTATGGGTGGTTCTTTTATGTGCCAAGAGTGTGGAACTGAGGTTAATAATGCATTCTTTAGACACAAGGAGGAAAGACTTACTTGGACATGTCCAATTGGTCATGTTTCATCAGTCCCATTTAAATAATGTCGGAAATATCGGAAGCAAAAAGAGACGGCGCAAGACAACATAAAAACAGCGGACGTGGTAATTATCAGAAGGGTGACGCTACGTGGAAAGATTTCGTGGTGGATTATAAAGAGTACGAAAAATCAATCTCTATTTCGCAAGATATCTGGGCTAAGATTTGTACAGACACTTTTAAAGTTAGTAGGGATAAATATCCAGTACTTAAACTCATCCTTGGCGGAGCTAGTAGCAAAACAAGGTTGGCGGTAATAGAATGGTCTTTGTTAGAACAATTAGTAGAAGAATGGGAGAAACGAAATGTCTAGCGGACAATATAAACCACATTATGGATTTAATAGTGTTCAAATTAAAAATGGAAGAATTGTAAGAATGAGAAAAGATGGAACAATCAAGGCGGATCTTGGTCCATATCCTAAAGAGAAAAGAGATAAAAAGTGAGAGATGTTTTGTTGACCACTCTTGTTGGAGCAGTTGTTGGCGCAGTATTCAGTGCATTTAAATTGCCAATTCCTGCCCCGCCAGTATTTGCAGGACTAATGGGAATTGTTGGTTTGTGGATTGGATACGCTTTAATTACTAAGGTATTGGCATGATTCAATTTTTGTTTGGCGTAATGCTTGGGTTTATTGTAGGATACCCCATGGGACTTTGGGCAATAGGATATACAAGGAGATTTAATGAGCGACAAAAGTAGTCTGGAATTAATTAGTGATATAACAGAGTTTAACGATCTTCATGACTTTATGAAGGACGAACAACTTGATAGGGCCATGGCAGTAATAATTAATATTATTGCTAAGCCAGATATTCCTGCAGCAAAAGCACATTTATTGATTGTTGAGTTGCAGGGTATCTCTGCAAAATTCGGTGTTCTTGCAGCATACTACACAACAATAGCTAAAGACAAAGCTGGCACTATCAACAATAATAAAAAAAATATTTATTATTCAGTAAAGGAGTCGATAGACAAACTTGTAGACGCTCTCAAGTATGTTGTTCGTTATAATGGCTAGAGAAATAGTTAAAAATCTTAAATTTAAAAAATATGAAGGAAGCTTTGACGTTCAAGAGTTTTCCAGTCTTTTAGACGAGGCGTACCTTTCTACTAAACGACCAGATGGAGAGATGACAAAAAAATCTTTTAGCCCAAGCTCATTTGGTTATGGTCAAGGGAACTGTCCTAGGTATTGGTATATGGCTTTTAGTGGGGCTTATTTTATAGACAATAATGATGCTCAAGCCGTTGCAAATATGTCTCAAGGAACTCAAGCACACGAAAGATTGCAAAAATTAATATCTAGTCAATCTAGCGATTTATTTAAATCTACTAAAATAAACTCAGTTAGTACTGAAATTGAGATTACTAACGAGTATCCACCAATTAGAGGTTTTATAGATCTATCAATTGATTGGGATGGCACACCAGTATTGGGAGAAATTAAAACAGCAAAACAAGAAGTCTGGGATACTAGACAGGCAGAAATGTCAGCATCATCCAATCACATTTTACAACTCCTTACATATATGAAATTAAAAAATGTTAAAGAGGGCTTCTTCTTGTATGAAAATAAAAATACGCAAGAGATTCTTATAATTCCAATTTATATGACACCAAAAAATGAAAAATTAATTGATGATTTATTTAATTGGCTATGCAAAGTTTATGACAATTTTAAAGCAGGATTACTCCCAGAAAGACCTTTTCAAAAGACATCCTATGCTTGCAAAAACTGCCCTATTAGAAAAGAATGCTGGAAAGGCAAAGACGGAGATGTTGTGATAGAGGCATATCAAACATGATATGTTCAAATAAAGATTGCAAAAAAGAGTTCGAGAAGAAAACTCATAATCAAAAATATTGCTCTGATGAATGTTGTAGGGTTGCTACTAATAAACGAATCATGGAAAAATATTATGAGAAAAAAGCAATCCGAAATGGTGCTGTAAGGCTATGTAAATGTGGCAATAGGCTTAGTAGATATACAGAAAAAACAGTATGTGTCATGTGTGTTGCTAAAAGTAAAAAAGAAACCAGGAAAAAATTAAAGGAAATGATTGATGGGATTAGCTGATCTAGTAAAAACAAAAGCTCATAGAGTTTTAGGTATAGATGCCTCAACAAACTCTGTGGCTTTCTGTTTAATGGAAAATGATATTCCAATTAAGTGGGGAAAAATTGAATTTACTGGATCAGATATATATGAAAAAATATATGACGCAAAAATTAAAACCCATGCAATGCTTAATGAATTAAAGGCAGATTATATTGTTGTAGAGGGGGCAGTGTTTGTCAAATCCCCAGATGCTGTGATAAAATTGTCCTATGTATATGGTGTCATCATTGCTGAGCTTATGTCTACTGGGGCTAGTGTTATTACTATATCTCCTACATCTTGGCAGGCTTATATTGGAAATAAAAACCCAACAAAGCTGGAGAAAGACAAACTTAGGTTTGAAAATCCAGGACATGCTGACTCTTGGTACAAAGCAAAAATGCGGGAGATCAGAAAGCAAAGGACTGTAGATTATTTTAATAAAAAGTATAACTTACAGTTAGACGATTTTGACGTAGCAGATGCATTCGGCATCGCTCATTATTCGAATACGGTGTTAACACAAAGATGAAATTGTATCAAAGCCAGACATGGTTATATAGAAGATATGTAGTTCAGAAAAAAACTGTTACGGAAATTGCTGATGAGTGTAAAGTTTCAGCAATGACTATACAGAGATATTTAGAAAAATTTGGAATGATAAAGAGGAGATAGTATGCTAGAGCCAGTATTTGCAGACATGAAGGAATTTAAGTGTGACGACCTTTATTTATTAACTGTTGGAACGGAAGCGGGTAGAGAAATTTATAATGCTTGCCACGAAATTGCTCACATGCTAATTAAAAAGAACATTGCTTATGGCAACTCCGCCCTTGACCCAGTTAGAGTATTTTCAAAAGCGGGGCCACGAGAGCAGTTATATGTTCGTATTGATGATAAATTAAATAGGTTAATGAAGGGTACAGAATACCCAGGCGACAACGATATTGATGATTTGATTGGATATCTAATTCTGCTAAAAATAGCTAAATCGATTTGATTTTTTAGTCGACTAAGATTATAATATTAATATGGAAATAGAATTAGCAGACCATTTTGATAAAATGAACAAGGTGGTTTCAGAACTACTAAAGGGTAATAACCCAACTCAAATTGCTACAATAACTGGATACAAAAGAGCAGAAGTACTGGACTTAATAGACGAATGGAAGAGCGTTGTCCATAACGACTCAAGCGCAAGAGAACGTGCTAAAGAGGCTGTCTCTGGTGCTGATCAACATTATGCAATGCTTATTAAAGAGGCATGGAGCACTGTAGAGGCTGCCGATGCTCAAGGTCAACTTAATGTTAAGGCTAATACATTAAAGCTAATTGCTGATATTGAAACAAAAAGAATTGGCATGCTTCAGCAGGTAGGGCTATTAGACAATGCAGAGTTGGCAAATCAAATTGCAGAAACTGAAAAGAAACAAGAAATTCTTGTAGGCATATTAAAAGAAGTTACTGCTGGTTGTCCAAAATGTAAACTAGATGTTGCAAAAAGATTGTCGCAGATTACTGGAGTGGTAGAACCAGTTGTAATTGATACAGAGGAAGCAAGTGGATCTTAATTTTAATGATCTTATTGATATCCTAGACGGAGAGGAATTTGATGAAAGACCAGTCGATTTACGAACATTCGTTACAAGCCAAGATTTCCTTGGACTCCCTGAACTTTCGGAGTACCAGTATACACTCATTGAGAAGAGCAGCCAGATCTACAAAGAATCCACACTTATCAAACTATTTGGACAAGAAGAAGGAACCCGCAGATACAAGCAAACTTGCAATGAAGTAATTGCACAATTGGGCAAGGGTAGTGGTAAAGATTATTGCTCAACAATATCTGTAGCGTATATAGTTTATTTACTATTATGCTTAAAAGATCCAGCAACATATTATGGAAAACCAGCTGGAGACTCAATTGATATTATTAATATTGCTATTAACGCACAGCAAGCAAACAATGTTTTCTTCAAGGGATTTAGAACTAGAATTACTAGATGCGGGTGGTTTGCTGGGAAATATACAGAAAAAGCTTCCGAAATAAAATTTGATAAAAATGTAAATGTTTATTCTGGCCATTCAGAGAGAGAAGCATTTGAAGGATATAACGTTATAGTTGTTGTTCTAGACGAGATAGCAGGCTTTGCGGTAGAAAATACAACTGGACACGATCAGGCTAAAACAGCAGATGCAATATATGAAATGTATAGAGGATCAGTTGACTCTCGTTTTCCAGATTATGGAAAAGTAATTCTTTTGTCTTTTCCAAGATTTAAGGGTGATCCAATTCAAAAGTTCTACGATCAAGCAATTGCTGAAAAAACTGTAACAATAAGAAAACATAAGTTTAAAATAGACCAAGACCTTCCAGATGGAATTACTGGCAATGAATTTGAAATAGAATGGGAAGAAGACAATATAATTTCTTATAGAGTGCCTAAAGTATATGCTTTAAAAAGACCAACTTGGGAAATTAATCCAACAAGATCTTTAGAAGATTTTAAAATTCCTTTTTACAAAAATGCTTTAGACGCACTAGGGAGATTTGCATGTATGCCGCCAGAAATGGTTGATGCATTTTTTAAGTCTAGAGAAAAAGTAGAAAAAGCTTTCAACAAGGCACACCTTGCTGTGGATGGATTTGGAAGGATCGAAGAGTGGTTTATACCAGATCCAGACAAAGATTATTTCATACACGTAGACCTTGCACAAAAACATGACCATTGCGCTGTTGCAATGTCTCATGTTAATAAATGGGTTAACGTAAAGGTTACAGATAATTATTCTCAGCCAGCACCAGTAATTGAAGTTGATGCAATTAGATATTGGACGCCTACACCAGATAAGTCTGTAGATTTTACTGAGGTAAAAGATTTTATATTGGCTTTAAAAACTCGTGGATTTAAAATTCGTGTGTGCACATTTGATAGATGGAACTCTCATGACATGATGCAACAGTTAAAAACTTATGGCATCAATACAGAAATATTATCTGTTGCCAAAAAACATTATGACGATATGGCTATGGTAGTTTTAGAAGAAAGATTAAATGGTCCGCACATCCCTTTACTCATTGATGAATTATTACAGTTAAAAATTATGAGAGATAAAGTTGACCATCCAAGAAAAGGTTCTAAGGACTTGGCGGATGCTGTATGTGGATCAATATTTAATTGTATAAGCATGAGCAGATTTGACACCAATCAAGAAGTAGAAATTCACACATACGAATCAATGAATTATAAAGCTGACTTTGGAGAAGAAAAAGAGGAATCTATTAATCTTATTAAGCCTCCAAAAGCAATGCCAAATGACTTACAAGACGCTATAGGAAGAATGATGGTTTTATGACAAATATATATCAAGAGAGAGCAAAAGAGTGTAAATGTTGTGGAAAACATGTGCCACTACCAACTGTTTTACGTGAATATAATGGAGTAATGATGTGCCCAACTACCTATGCAAACGTTTTGGAGTATACTAGGATATGGAAGCAAATAGGTTCTAGACCAGCTGGGAGTATTAGAAAACATTTTTCTGAATATGTCCAACAAGTTGTTGAAACAACTATTGACATATCTGATCAGACAAAGATATAATATTCCAACGTGGCAGTAGCTTAGTTGGTTAGAGCCCCGAACTCATAATTCGGTAGTCGTAGGTTCGAGTCCTACCTGCCGCACAAGGAGAAAGAAGTGGAAAACATGAATAACATGGAACACTATATTGAAATAGGCGCTATTGAAATAGAGGGCGTTGATGAAACTGGTGAATTAGTTCTTTCAATTAGTGAAAGGGCAAAAGATATTGCTCCAGAACTATGGGCTGCTCATGTTCAACATATTGACGAAACTCTTCTTGAGCTGTATAAGTCTGGTTACATGGATGTAGAATACGATGAAGATCTTGAACCAAACTTTAAATTAAGTGATGAAGGAATAAAAATTGCAAAAGAAATGGGGTTAATTCCTATGGATAAACAAAGGAATATCCCAAATAATTAGGAGGAATTATGCCTTGGAAAGTTGAAAAAGGTGCAGCAGGTTGTAATGGGTATGCAGTAGTAAAAGAAGATACTGGTGAGCTTGTTGGGTGTCATCCAACAAAAACAGCAGCAACAGCACATCTAAAAGCTTTATATGCAAATGAGGTAGAAAAGGCAAACCCTTGTTGGGACGGGTATGAAATGATTGGGTGGAAAACCCAAAATGGAAAAAGAGTTCCAAACTGTGTAAAAACAAAAAAAGTTTTTTCATAATTGATTTAGTAATATAATTATCCTGTAGGCGCTAACCCCCCTACGCATTCGGGCTCGCTACCTTGGGATGATTATGGTTACGTAAAGGCTAACTTCGGTTAGCCTTTACTTATGCCCTTGTAGCTCAGTGGATAGAGCGAGACTCTTCTAAGGTCTGCGTCGGAGGTTCGATTCCTTTCAGGGGCGCTTTTTGGTATAATAGCTTTGGATCGCCATTAGGGGTCCATTAATTAACTTATTCGCTTAAAAGGAGGAATAAAATGGTAACACAATTCGCAATGGATTTTTTTAATGATCCATTTTTTATCGGGTTCAATCGTGATTTTGACAAATTGTCAAGAATTCACACCCATGCAGCAGGAACAAATTATCCACCATACAATGTAATCACAACAGACAATGAAGATAAATTCTTTATTGAAATTGCGGTTGCTGGATTTTCAAGAGAAGACCTTGATGTATCTGTAAAAGAACAGGTATTGACCGTAAAGGGAGAAATCAAGGATTCTAAAGAAGAGACAAAGTATGCTCACCGTGGAATTGCAGCACGTAAGTTTGTTCGTGAATTTGCCCTAGGTGAATTTATTGAAGTAACTGGTGCTACAGCGGAAAACGGAATGCTAAAAATTTCGTTGGAACGTATTGTTCCTGAAGACAAAAAGCCAAAATCAATTAGAATCAAGTAATAGGTCTAGACAGACCTATTTGTTTGAGGTATAATTATATTGTGTACCGCCTAAGTTGCGGACATAAGGGCCCTGGGCATGGCCAAGTAAACTGCCCATTTTATAATGGAGAGCCATGGAGATTATTGATTTAGAGCAACCAAATGTATTAATCATTAAAAATTTCTTTTCTAAAGAAGAAGTTGAAAAAGTTTTAATTCCAATGAAAGAAACTTCTGAAGAAATTTGGAATCTTCAGGGTGAAGCCAAAAAAGAAGATTCTACTAGAATTAAAAGAATGTCAGAAAGACTTATTGAATCTGATAACATGAATTGGTATGGAATGACTATGGATATTACAAGTCGTGTTGATGCCTATAGAATGTATTCACATCTCCCACATGCTTTTTTAATAGAAAAAGAGCAACAAATAAAAAAAATAATAACAAATAAATTTAAACAAAATGTTGTTTTACAGCTCTCTGGTCTTCATAGGTGGAGGCCAGGAAGAGAGCAAAAGCCTCATATAGATTATTATGATTCTAGTGAACAGCATGATTTTGATATGTTAGAAAAATATAATCTGACAAAAGATCGTTTAGAAGAATTTGAGCATTCTTTTAATGACAAACATTATTCTTCATTAGTTTATTTTAATGAAGATTATATGGGTGGAGAACTATATATGCCTCAATGGGATTGGGAAATAAAACCTGAGACAGGTATGTTAATTGCTTTTGAGGGAAATCAAAATCATTTACACGGAGTAAAGATGATGGAAGAAGGAATAAGATATACTTGGTCTATTTTTTGGACAAGATTTGAGTGGGCTATGAAAAACAAAATTAAAGATAGTAAAGTGAGCATGTAATCTTATGCCTATTTATGAATACAAATGTATTATTTGTGAACATATCAAAGAAATAAACAAATCAATTGATGAAGCAACAATGACAGAGATTTGTGAAAAATGTGGTGCCGCAATGGTTAAGCAATATGGATCTTTTGGTATTCAGTTCAAAGGTTCTGGTTTCTATAAAACAGATAACGCTAAGTAGTCCAATGATATAATTAATTAAGCAAACATAGTTTGCTTAGGAGATTATAGTTGACTAGAACTAAGTTATGGAGATTATCTTTAGCCGCCATTTTAGGATTTGGTTGGCTATTTCTCACACCCGCTTCTTATAGCGACGATCCACTTGGAACTGCCGCTCAGCAGATAGATCAACTTGAGGTGGATGTTCAAAAACTCAATGATAAGGTTTCAACACAGGCTAAGATAGATATAGCCAATTCAAAATATGATTCCGCCGTTGCTGCAAAGTCTGACATGGATTCTAAACAGGCAATTAAAGCAACGAAACAAACTGAATATGATAACGCAGTTTCTGCATTAGCAACAGCATTATCAGAAAAAAATGCAGCACAATCGGCAGTAGATGGACAAACTGTTGTAGTTGCTACAGCAAATACTAATAAGCAAAATAAAAAAGATACCTTAGATGCTGCTAACATAAATTTACAAACTCAAGCATCTGGCAATAGCTCACAAACAAATACGCTAGATGCTTATTTATACGACTGTTACACTTGGTATAACAAATATAATTCTGCACCAGATCTTGAATGTCCAGATGGAAGAGGTGGCGGAAATGCTATAGCAATGGGTCCTTGGTCAGGTATTAATTTTAATTTTGGTAGTGGTGGTCCAGCAGGGTTGTACGATGACTATCAAATTAAATGGGTAGGATATATTAAAACTACACAGCATTGGACTCCACAATTTAGATTATGTTCTGATGATGGAATGATATTAAAAATTAGTGGACTTACTGTTGTTAATAATTGGTATGATCGTGGTGGTCAATGTGGAGCGTCAAACGGATACTATATGGCATCAAATGGGTGGGAGCCTATAGAAGTATGGTGGTATGAAAATGGTGGAGGAGCCAATGGAAGCCTACAATGGAATATAGGTAATGGATGGACAGTTATTCCTGCTAATGTATTTTCAATTACATTACCACAAAATAGTCCAGAATATGAAGCAGCGTTAGCTGCACAAATTACTGCACAACAAGAGTATGCCGCTGCTCTTGCTACATATAATACTGAAAATGATAAATTAACTCAATATAATCAAACTCTTTCTAGTAAAACAACTGCATATAATACTGCTGTTACAGATAAAAATACTGCACAGACTTCTTTGGCTACTGCTACAACAAATTATAATAATTCAGTAACTACATATAATACGTCAATTACTGAATTAAATACTGCAATTACTGATGCACAAAATGAATATAATAGTCAATGGAATTTAGAAGAGCAGCAGAGAATTCAAGCAGCTATTGCACAGGCTTTAGCAAATCAACCACAGCCTACTCCAGAGCCAACTACTGAATCTACTCCAGAGCCATCGCCTGAGCAAACAACACCAGTCGATCCCACTCCAACTCCAGATTCTGAAACCACAGATGAACCGAAGCCAGATATAACTGCTGATCCTGAGCCCACTGTTGAGCCTTCACCAGAACCTTCACCTCTGCCATCGGATATAAATCCAGATCCAACTCCTGAACCAGAGCCAACTCCTGCTGAACCTTCTTCAAAACCATCTGCTAATACTATCACAGAAGAGACAGCAAATCTAATTGCAGATTTAACAAGTAAAGATACATTAACTAAATTAACTCCAGAACAAAAGCAGGCGGTAGCACAGGGTCTTGGAATTAAAACAGAAGAATTAGCAAAGGTAGCAGCATTGGCAGCTACTGATAAAAATTTAGCAACAGCCTTACAAGAATTTGGCGATAGAATTAAAGAAAATACTAATGCTCCTATGCCATATACATTAGCAGATGCAACAACAGAGGTTGCCACAGAAGCATTTTTATCAGACCCAATTGGAGCCATTACAGATATTGATTTTAAAAAATTACTTAGCCCATCAGAATGGGGTAAGGATATGACAGATGACCAAAGAGAAAAAGCGCAGGAAGTAATTGTTCCTGTAGTTATTGCAGCAAATATTGTGGCAGCAGCCATGACAAGGAGGATATAATGAAAATAATTAAAGGTTTCTTTAATTGGATATGGGAAGCGATCAAGGAAAGTATAGCCCAGCTATGGACCCTCCTCGGATTTTTCATAGCCTGGTTGACCCTTACAGGGACAGCACAGGATGTAGTGGGCCTAGCAACAGTGATAGTTACTGTAATTTGGCTAATAACCATCCCTTTAAGAAAAAATGAGGAATAAGGTATAATAGTGGTATGAAAAGAATAATTGCTATTGCTTTATCAGGTCTATTAATGCTATCATTAAGTAGCTGTGGCTTTCAGGGTTCATACAGATACCCATGCCAAGACCCTGCGAATTGGGAGAAGGCGGAATGCAATCCTCCAATTTGTGAAGCAACAGGAACATGCACTAAAGATATAATTGGTAAAGCATCAACTACTACTACTGAAACAGGTACAACAAATGGCTAGAGAAAGATTAAGTCCACAGGATTTGGACGCTAGATTAAAATTTATTTTAGGAATTACATTAGGGTCTATTCTATTCCTTACAGCAGTAGGAATTTTATACGGACTTTTGTTTGTAACGCAACCAATCGGAGCACAGTCAGAAAATGATAAAATGTTTTTTAATGTGCTTGGATCTGTAGCAACTTTTATTACAGGAACGTTGGCTGGCCTACTAATTGGTCAATCAGGTGCTAAAGATATTATGAAAGCACAACTTGATAATAAAGAAATGGATGCTAAAAATACCCAAGCAGATAAAAAGCTTGAATCAGAATTATCAATTAATGAATTAAAGGCTGATGTAGAAGCAGACGCAGTTCGTGCTCGTCTTGCAGCAAAACCTGATGGTGCAATGCCAGCAGAGCAACCAGTTGATACAGAATGGGATAAATAATTATGACAGATTTTCCAGTCCCAGCAGAAACATCTAAAGCGCCAGCAGGTACTGCTGCACGTTTAATCCAAGTTGCTAAATCCCAGGTAGGTTATATCGAGGGACCAAAAGACAACGAGACAAAATATGGAGCGTACACCAAGGCAAATTTCCAACCTTGGTGTGGAAGTTTTGTAATGTGGTGTGCAAACGAAGCAGGCGTCAAAGTTCCAAATACAGTTTATACTCCAGGTGGTGCAGCGGCATTTAAAAAAGCTGGATCTTGGATTGACGGAGACATTGCTGATCCTGAGCCAGGAGATATTGCCTATTTTGATTTTCCCTCAGATGGCGTTGATCGTATATCTCATGTCGGAATTGTTATTGAAGATAATGAAGACGGGACCGTTTGGTGTGTTGAAGGAAATACTACTGGAGACGGTAAAAAAGGAAGTCAAAGGAATGGCGGAGAAGCCTGCAAAAAATTACGTGCATATAAGAAAAATAAGAAAAATGTACAAGTTTCAATTGTAGGTTTTGGAAGGCCAAAATTTAAATCTGGATTATCAACAACTAATGCATCTGGGGCAAAATGCCCTACTTGTGGAAAGTAATATAAAAATAGTATTGACAATGCCCTGTGGGAATATGTATAATGTATACCACAGGGTTTCCCCTTTGATCCATAGCTCAGTCGGCAGAGCGGGAAGCTGTTAACTTCTAGGTCCCTGGTTCGAGTCCAGGTGGATCAGCGAGAGAAAGAAAAAAATGATTGCTCAAGAAAACAAAGTAAACAAGTTAATTAAAAACTTTAAAACAGATTACCAAGAAGCATTTTGGGACGGGTATACACTTGTAGTGTGGAAACGTGATCCTTCTGGCTTTTCAAATAAACGTGGAATGTTTAGAAATGAAACTTGGGGCTTAACAACTAGATTTAATATGACAGACGGCGGAGTTTGGGATTTGCCTGAGCGTTATGTCAAATATATTAAATGATCTAGGCGTAGACTCAGATGATTTTGAATGGTGGCATCTAGCGGCTTGTAATGGAATGGAAACAAATTTATTTTATGATAAATATGAGTCTGATTTCAATATAGCCAAAAATATAGATGAGATGTGTTTGAGTTGTCCAGTTATACAAGAATGTCTGATTGCTGGATATCAAAACAATGAATATGGTGTATGGGGTGGAATATACTTAAATTCTGGTTCAACAGATAAAGCACGTAATGTGCACAAAAAACCAGAAATATGGAAAAGATTAAAAGATAAACATGGACATTAATCAATGGACAGGTGAACTCAATAAGCCAGTTTTTTATACAAAAGAAATGGCTAAAAGAGTTAGAGAAATCAAACAACCAGTTTATGGATTGCAGATGGACATAGTGAAGTTCCCAGAGTTTTTAGCTATAAGATTATATGAAAATAATTTTATGCAATACGGAGACGCAGAGAGAATTAGAATTATTGACTATATAGAAATGGTCAAAAAAGTTTTAGAATCTTATGGAGTTCGTGTTGAACTGGAGGGAGCTAAGGGTGAAAGAATACTATGACAAGATACTTATAGTATGGTTGCATGAAGAGCAGGTATACGGAGATATAGAATCTCTTGGAACCTATGCTTCAAAAGTCAGGTGGTCAAAAAATGGAGTCGATCACGAAGAATTAATGGAAAATTCAGATTTCACAATAATGGATGAGTTTGTCATCTCACACGTAGAGGAAGAATAATGGAAAAAATATTATGCTATTCTTGCAGTAAAAGTAAGAATAAATTAAATACTAGACGTTCTGGTTTACTAACAATTAATTTGTTGATGTGCGAAACCTGTATTGTCTCAAAATATGAACCTAGATGGGTAATTATTTTGGCTGGAAGACAATTTGGGCCAGATCATGTAAAAGATTATATAATTAAAAAAAGATATATTGGTCAACCAATTTTAGCAGATGAGCTATTAGTTTAATAAACATTTTTGGTATAATTGTTATATTATGATTCATATGACAATGACAGAAATGCTACTAATGCTGGCTATGGCGGTATTTGGTGGTTCCGCAGCAAGACTTATAGAAGTTTGGGGCAAAAGACAAAATAAAAAAAATTTTGATCTTGAAATTGAGCATGAGCGTACCAATTTAAGGCTAGAACTTGAAAAAGTAAAAAATGCTTTATTAGTTTCTGAAAATGAATTATTAGTCTGGCAAGCAAAATATTATGAAACGCTAGAAAAGCTTGCCAAAGTAAATTATGAATTATCCCAAATTATGCATAAACTTGATATAAAATAGGGCTGGACAGTAAATTTTAATTATTATACAATAGGTATATGATATCTGAAAAAAGATTAAAGATGTACGCTTTTGGGTTTACTATATTGGTAAATCTTGGAATTGTTTGGTTTATGTATGAAAGATGGAAGTCTGGTCAAGATCTACTAGTACCAATAATTTTATTTCTAGTTTTAAAAATTAGAATTAACCAATATCTTCAAGAACAAAAAGTTCAGAACCTGATTGAACTACTAAATAAAACAAGCAACCTAAGAATCAGAAAGAATAGTTAATTAATGACTTGTGTTGTTGGTCTCATAAAGAGTGGCAAAGTGTTCCTGGGTTCAGACTCTGCAGCAGTTGATGAAAAGGGCGGACATATATTTGCCCAAAAAAACCCTAAAGTTTTTACTGTTGGGCAGTATGGTATAGCGTTTATAGATAGTTTTAGAATGGGCCAAATTCTTCAATATGATTGGTCTCCTCCTAGATTTACTGGAAATGCAAAAGCTTTAGACAAATTTATGAGAACAAAGTTTATTGAATCTGTTAAAGATGCATTCAAAGCAGGTGGCTTTGGTAGCATCGGAGCAAACAATGGTGAGGAAGACACTGGCGGTATATTTTTGGTAGCAGTTAGAGGAACAGGTAGATTGTTTTACATTGATGAAGATTATCAAGTTGGAGAAAACATTATTCCATACTATGCCGAAGGCGCTGGCCAGGACTATGCTTTAGGGTCTTTATTTACTTCACAGAATATGCGTGATCCGTATAAAAGAATGGAGTTGGCTTTAAATGCAGCATCCCAATTCTCCACAGCAGTCTGTCCACCATATCATTTTATTGAACTATAACTATTGACAAGATCTATAAAATTTACTAGAATAGTACACATGAAAACTAAAATAGCTTTATCTTTAATTATCATATTGACAACTATAGCAGGATGTTCTGCTCTAAAAGCTCAGGCTACTGAGCCTATTAAGCCTTCCGTTGTGATTCTAGATACTTCTGTTAACTCGTCCTTGCCAATTTTTAAGGAAAGAATTATACAAGAGGTATGTACTTTAGAATGGCCAGTATGCTCAAATCAAACAGGATTCCAGGAAGGACCTGGATCAGCATCTAGCCTATCTTTGGACATTATGAAAACTAACTCTTTTAAACATGGAACCATTATGGCTTCTATTTCAGCACAAACAAACGCCTATGTTAATATTGTTTTTGTAAGAATTGTAGGATATAAAGATGGTTATAGATATAACCCAACTGCAAAATCTGTAATGCAAGCATTGGATTGGGTAATTGCAAATCAATCTAAATACAATATTGTTGCTGTTGCAATGAGTCAAAGCACTCATGATAAATTAACTTTGGCAAAGCTTTGCCCAACAAATGAATTGTCTCCATATGTAGATAATTTAATTTCAAAAAATATTGCTTTGTTTTTGCCAGCAGGAAATGATGCAGATTTAAAAAATGTAGATTATCCCTCATGTATTCCTAATGCTATTACAGTAGGTGCTTTAGACAAAAAGGGTAACATTGCCACTTATAGCAATGGAAATCCATCTAACGTAGATTTTTATGCTTTAGGACACATAACAACCGCTATTAACCCTACAGGTCAGGTAGAGGCTGTTGTAGGAACCTCAGCATCTACACAGATTGCTGCAATGCAGTGGGCCACCGTTAAAATGATGAAGCCTGCGTTAACATATAGTGAATTGTTAAATTTGTTAAATACTACCTCAAATACTGTAATTAATGGTACAATTAAGGGTGGAAAATCAATTAACATAGAAAAGGCGATAAAGTAATGGAAAAAGATCCAGCAATAGAAAAGCAACAGTCAATGCTTGAGGGTATTGTAGCCGATATTGTAGGAGAAGTATTTAGAAAGTGGTTTGACCAGTTGCCAGATGAACAAAAAAATAATGAAGAATCTGTGGCAACTTTAGGTAAAAACGCTTCAGACGTTACCTATTTTATTGTTCAGCGCTTTATGGAAAAGTTTAATGAGGCAGCAGAACAGATAAAGAAAGAAGAAGAGCAAATAAATAATAATGCCTAGAATTGCTCTTGTAAATTCTGCGATATATGATATCCTAGAGCCTGATAGTTCTTTTGAAACAGAACTTGTTGATATTCCTCAACAGATACTTGACAAGTATGATAAAGTTATGGAAGAATTTTGGGAAGTTCAAAACCAATTAGAACAGTACCAAAGGGCTCAGGAAACAGAATGATCATAACAGATGAAAACTTTGATTCTGTTATAGAATCAAATCAATTAGTATTAGTAGATTTTTGGGCGGAATGGTGCGGTCCATGCCGTAAAGTTTCGCCAATACTTGATGAAATATCTCAAGAAAAGAATCTACTTGTGGCTAAGCTTAATGTTGATGACAATATAGTTAAGCCAAAAGATTATGGAGTGGTTTCAATACCGACCATGATCTTGTTTAAAGATAGAACCCCAGTAATAAAAATTATCGGGGCAAAGCCAAAACATGTTTTGCTAAAAGAATTAGCAGAATATATATAGTCTCTACGCTCAAATTGAGGTAGATTAAGAAGGAGAAAAAAGAATGAAATCATTCAAGAAAATCGCTCTAGCCGTGGTTGCAGCCATGACAATGAGCACTCTTGTTGCAACATCTGCAAGTGCTGCACCTATGGTAGTAACTTCTGTCAAGAAGGCAGGAACAACCACTACACTGGGAACCGCAGCAACTACACCGATTACTTTGCCAGTACCAACAGATAACTCTGTTGATACAGCAGACACAGTCGAGTTTGTTGTAACAGTTGATACAGGAACAGTAGTTTCCGTAGTAGCAACAAATGCAGTAATTATTGATGCCGTAGCAACAACTGCTGCACCAAAGACAGCGACATCTGGCGCTGCTACATGGTCACAGAATGTTGGAACAGGTACAACAGCAACGTTTTATGTATATACTAAAACGACAGCAATTGGTTCAGTAGCCATTACAAATGGTGGAACTACAACAACATATTATGTACAAGGAATTGCAGGCGCTATTGATAAGCTTACACTCGCAGGTGTAGATGCAGCAGCAGCAGGCACATCCGTAACTGTTACAATTGGCGCAGTTGACGTATTCGGAAACAAGATTTCTGGAAAGTCGATTTCAGCAATTGCTAATGGTGCAACTTTAGATACAGCAACAGTAACAACTGGATCTGGTCTAACTAATTTTGGTGTAGCAGACGTTAAGTTTGTTGCTCCAGCAACTGGTCCTGTAACAGTAGTTGCATATGCTGCTTCAGCAGATATGGCAACAGCAGTTACTGGTTTCAGTACACCTAATTCTTCAGCAGTCAAGGTAATCTCTGTTCGTGATATCACAGCAGAACTTGCTGCAGTAACCGCACAACTTGCAGCAGAGAAGGCTGCTCGTGCAACAGATAAGGCAGCAGCAGATGCTGCCCTTGCAGCAGAGAAGGCTGCTTCTGCTAAGGCTCTTGCCGATGCAGCAGCAAAATCTGCAGCAGATCTTGCTAAGGTAAAGGCAGACAATGATGCCGCTGTTAAGGCTCTAAAGGATGCTTTCAATGCACTCGCTAAGAAGTGGAATGCAAAGAATCCAAAGGCCAAGGTAACTTTGGTCAAGTAATAGGTTTACCCTATTTACAATCAATTGGGGATATTGTATACTTGTTGTATGATATCCCCAATTTTAGTTAGAGAGAGAAAATGAAACCAAGTCAAAAAATTGTTATTGTAGGTGGAGGATCTGCTGGCTGGATGGCAGCCTCATCATTGGTAAGTCAATTAGAATCAGCAGACATTACATTAATTGAAAGCCCTTATGTACCATCAATTGGAGTAGGGGAAAGCACACTTGCTGGGCTACCAGCCTGGTTAAGAGCAATAGGCGTAGACCATAAAGACTTTATGGAGTTTACTGACGCATCATATAAATTTAGTATTAGGTTTGTTGATTTCCATAAGCTTGGCGACGGAGGATTTCATTACCCATTTGGACATCCAACACTAGAAAATTGCCAACTTCCAGGCGCAAACGATTGGCATGTAATGAAGTTACTTTTGCCAGAAACTACAACAACACAAAGTTATGTAGATTCATTATTTCCTCAATCGGTACTGTTTAACAACAGAAAGTTAAAAAATCCTAAAGACGGCGAACTTGGACCATTCAGATTAGACAGAGATTACGCATTGCATTTTGATGCAATTAAATTTGCTGAATGGCTTTCTGAAAGATTTGCAAAGCCGAGAGGCGTCAAGCACATAGAAGCAAATGTAAATGATATTATTACAAATGAAAATGGAATTGAAAAAATAATTCTTGAAGACGGTACAGAAGTATTTGCTGACATATTTGTTGACTGTACAGGATTTAAGAGCATGTTGCTTGGAAAAGCAATGAATGAGCCTTTTGTAAGTTGGAGCGATAGACTTCCTGTAAATCATGCTTGGGCAGTACAATTACCATATGAAAATCCAGATGAAGAAGTAGATCTTTACACAAATTGTACAGCATTGGGGCATGGATGGGTATGGAACGCCCCTTTATATTCTAGAATCGGAACTGGATACGTATATTCGGATAAGTTTACTACAAAAGAAGAAGCCCTAGAAGAATTTAAAGTATATTTAGCTAAAGATAAGGGGGCTCATCGTGTCCCAGCAGATTCAGCATTTAGACATATTGATTTTAAAACTGGCACATATGCTAGAACTTGGGTAAAAAATGTTGTTGGAATTGGACTTTCTGCAGCATTCTTAGAGCCACTAGAGTCTAATGGTTTATTCTTTATTCATGAATCCTCAATGATGCTTGCAAGATTGTTGTCTAGAGGATATGTTAATGCTATTGATCGTGATTTTTTTAATGGTATAACTAGAAAACACTTTGAATCATTTGCTACATTTTTAGAGTATCATTATTGTTTAAGTTCAAGAAGAGATACAAAATTCTGGGAATACATGACAACTATGGAAAGAGCTCCAGAACTTTGGAGTGCTCCACCAAATACTCCGTTCCTTGAAGAACTTATAGATAAAACTCAAGGTCAGTCTTGGAGGGCAGCAATAGATAGCGGATTCCACTGTATTGCTGTAGGCCATGAGTACTATCCAATATTTAAAGCATCAATTCCTTATTGGGAGCATGCTAATCATGGAGCAAATTATGAACAAATTGCTGGAAACTTCTATATTAGAACAGAAAAACTACAAAAAAAGTGGAATGATTTTATTAAAAATGCACCAACTCATTATCAATTCTTAAAGGAGAATTATCATAATGAAAAATAATAAACATATGCAGTGGTTAGAAGCTTTAAAAACTATGAGACATAGAAAATATTGGACTAAAGCAAATACGGTTGAGTTTTTTGCTTTTGTTACTAAAGGAACTATTATTATTCCTGGACTACTTTTTGATATGTCAATATGGTGGCTATATATATTTGCTTTAGTTTCAAGTCTTGGCCTTATTTGGTCGTCAACTGTAAAAACAATACCAACTTTAATTTGGTTTAACATACTTTGGTCAGGATTAGCAATAGCTTACATTGCTAAGCATTTTGGACTAATTTTGTAATGAATGATATGCGTGGAGTACCCACAGCCGCTTGCCCAAACTGTGGGTCTACCATGCTAAATATAAATGCTGTATTTGATCCAGAAACCTACTTAGTAGGATTTTATATGTTAGACTGTAAGTGTGCAGAATGCAATACTTTATTGACTGCACCTACACCAGTAGATTTGGAGGAAAGAAGATTAGATGCTTGAATTAAAATCTCAGATAGAGATCCAGTCCTTTAATTATGATGTTTGTAGAATTAAAGGATGTTGGGGTCATGCAGAAGTTTTATGGAGCGGAAAAGAAACTCCAATTATAGATGTTTGTGTAGAACATAGAAAAAGACTTATGGAAGGAGATATAAATGTCTGATACTAATAGAAAAACCTTGTTAAAAACAGCAAGTTGGGAAACATTTCACTTAGTTGGTGTTGCTGGAGTAATTTATTTATTTACTGGCGAATGGGAATATGCTAGTCTTGGAGCCTTGATATATATAGGTTGGGAAGCTCTTGGATATTATATTCATGAAAGAGTTTGGGCTAAATTTGGAAAGAAAATTAAATAGTGATTAAATCAAAAAAGCTTAAAGTCTCAACAGATTTTGATCATATTCCTAATTTAAAACCATCTAAAAATTACGTACCAGAATGGTACGCAAAGACACCCATGTTTATAGGTGGCAAAATGGAATTTACTAAATGGGGAATGAATCCAGGATTAAGAGCATGTGTTCCTTTTATGGATGCATTTTTAACTGGATATACAGTAGAGTTATGGACTGATTTAGTTGTTGAACAAACTCAATATGGATCGATGATTAGATGGCCAGGGCAAACAGCAGAGCAGGGTCCAGATTATTGGGAGCCATTGCAAGCAAGGGGTCCAGAAATTACACATCCAATGCCAGCACCAAATGGTTACGAAAATAAACATTATGCATGGCACAATCCACATTTAATTAAAGCTCCTCCTGGGTATAGCATTTTGATCACTCAACCGTTAAATCAATACGATTTGCCATTTTTTACAATGAGTGCTGTTGTAGATTGTGATGCTGATTTATTAGGTTCTGGAAGAATACCTTTCTACGTTAAAGAAGGATTTGAAGGACTTGTTCCTAAAGGCACTCCACTTTATCAGATTATTCCAATTAAAAGAGAGCGTTGGGAAACAGAAGATAGCCCAGAATTAAAAAAGGACAATAAGAGAAGGATATGGCAAGTAGGGTCTGTTTTGACTGGATGGTATAGAAATAACCTCTGGAACAAAAAAGAATACCACTAATGCTATAATTGTAGTAGACCAAAAGCATGCTGGTCTAATTAATAAAACCTATAGGAGAGAAAAATGACAGACGGTATTAACACCACAGGGTTTACAGACCCAAAGATTAACCCATCTTCGCCATGGGCAACAGAGTCTTATACAGAAGCACCTGCTTCGGCATTTCCAGCTAAGGATATGTCAACTCAAGGTAATGCAGGATTGAACCAAGAAGGTTCTTCTGCTGCAGGAGAATCTGCTGGCGATTATTCGGAGTCACTATAATGTGCGACATGTGCGGATGCTCAACTGTATCATCACCAACAGTTTCTGATCAATCAATCCAAAATGAATCTTCAATTTATCTTGGAGCAATAATGGGAATTGATTCAGAGAACGTATTGGGTGCTGTCGGAGACGCCGCCAACCGTGGATAACGGAACTGGCGTAACTCCGCCACCAAATAACGAATCTTCTGGAGCAACAACATCCAAAGACACTATTAATTTAAATGCTGATCAGGGTGGCAAGCGAAAGAAAAATTCGTTACATATTGGTTCAGTTTCAGATTCTATAAAGAATCCTAACTGATAGTATTAAAATGCGGCCCCATAGAGATATGGGGCTGTATTAATTTAGGGAGAAGAATGAAATCTTTTTATAAAGAAAACCCATTTGGAGAAGATCTATTTAGCAGAATACTTTCTGAGTGTAATGAAATAGATAAAAGCTTTAATATTGGTCAGTACTCTACTAGATTTGGAAGATATGATTCTGTTTTTGAATTTAGCAAAGATATCGAGTCCAAACTTATTGAGATTGCTAAAAAAGAATTTAATGAACCAGATCTTGAAATTACATATAACCAAGTAACAAGATATCAAATAGTTGATGGGAATGTACCACAATTATTTATGCACGTAGATACTCTTCCATCTACACATACAATAGATGTTTGTTTGGACACAACTGTTCCAGAATGGGGACTTGAGGTAAAAGATGGAGAAAATGTATTATTATTTAAAGATAAAAAAGGATCTGCAGTATTTTTAAAAGGCGATGAAGATGAGCATGGTAGACCACCGTATCCATCTCAAAGCCCATCAGATTACTGTAAGATGTTGTTTATAAATCTTGCTCCATCTACACATTGGTCAGCAATAGCACGTAAAAAACTAGGGCCAACAGCGATAAAACAACAATATTACCCTTTGAGTGTAACTCTTGACAGCCCTAAATAAATAATATAAAATACTATAGTTGCGGATGTTGCATATTGGTAGTGCCTCTGCCTTCCAAGCAGAAGGGGTGAGTTCGATTCTCATCATCCGCTCCAGGCCTTGTTAGCTCAGTGGCCAGAGCATCCGCCTTGTAAGCGGAGGGTCATCAGTTCGACTCTGATACGAGGCTCGACCAGATAGGAATATAATGAAAGATCTCAAAATAAATAAGACAAGAATAGTTCCACTTCGTTGGTTTGCGAATATGTGTGGTGATATTGCAGGTTGGGCAATTCTGCGTATTTCATATCAGGATGAATTAGAAGATTTTGGTTGGCGCTATAAATTTCATGCATTTGTCTGGAAGATTACATGGCCAGTGTATTATAAGTTTGGCACATTCTATGAATTTGATTTTGATATGAGTGGAGATGGATGGAATGACTATGACGAGGATGGTGTTCCATACTGGGAAAAGACAGGTTTTGTAGATCCAGAATACGAAAAGCCATGGGACTTTATTGATGGCGATGGAGATGCATTTAGAATTATACATAAATAATAGTATGTTGATCGAATCTGGTAAATAGTGAAGCGAAAAGTGCGGCGGCAGAGAAGAAAAAATGCTAAAATATAATGACTACGTCAGGAGAATTATGAGGAAAAAGATGATTGCATCGTTGTTGCTGATATCCAGCATAATTGCAGGAATCTTCTATTTGTTTAATAGTTTAAAAAATTTGGATGACGCATTTGCTGTAGATTTCAGCGATGACGATGAATCTGATCTATGAGCGGATACCCGCTACCTAAAGATCCAGTACAGGCTGCCTATTTAGATTATTTAAGAAAGAAAAATATAGAAAAATCTAAATATTGTCAATACTGTAAAAATGAAACGGTAGGGATAAATTCGGACGGGTACAGAATAATATTTGTTTGTAAGGAGCACATAAATGATATATCATAAGCATCTACTTGTAAATGCTAAGGTAAAAGAGCCAATGAATAATGAAATAATGGCTGAGAATTTTTTACGTATTTTAGTTGACCAGATTAATATGAAGATTATAAAAGGACCATTTGCATCTTATGTAAATGTTGAGGGCAATAGGGGTCTAACCGCAATTGTTATGATCGAAACTAGCCATATTGCATTTCATATTTGGGATGAACCAGATCCAGGATTACTTCAATTTGATCTATATACTTGCGGATCTTTAGACCTAAATATAGCCCTATCAACCCTAAAGAAGTTCTTTAATGTTGTAGAACTTGATTATGTAGTCTATGACAGAGAGAATGGATTTGTAGTTGAACAAGAAGGATATGAAAGAGATGGCATATTCTATGCCAATCATCCACAAGGAAAAGGTCCAGGATTAATGGATCCATCTGTTGGTGGATTTTTAGGCGGGAAGACCGATATAGACGGTACTTACCATGATTAAACGTATCTTCAAGTGTAAGGAATGTAAAACTATATTATCTATAGAGACAGAATTACCAGAAGATAAGATCCATAAACATCCACCATGCATATGTGGCAAAGCTAGGATGATATCCTTGAATTCGCCAGAATATGCATACAATCTCTGGGATTAGATCTCCTATTCCCCCTCCCATTTTCTCCTTTGTATAGGCCTTATAGAGCCTTTTAAAGTGGAGTATTGTGGAGTAAAGTGGAGAATATGACTACTGTATATATTTATAATACTATTGATTATTTAATTTAACATTATATGAGTATTTGAGCATATCATAAACTCCCCCGTAATGTCAACATGGGGCATTTGGGCCATATCATATTATATTGGGCATGTCAATACATTCCCGTGATATAAAAAATATGCCCGTAAATATGCATATTGGCCCGTATTTGTCAAGCATTTTCTGGTAAATTCTGACCAATTTATATATATTTATAATAGTTTTATTATACATTTTATATTATTCTGGTCAAAATTCCAGTGATTTTATTAGATTTATCGTAAATGGGGAAATTGGCCCGTATTTTTAAAATAAAAAACCCCCTGGATTTCTCCAGGGGGATCAATGATTAATTACTAATACATCTCTAATTCCAATTGGTCATTCTCTGCAAGTAATCTAAACCAATCTCTTGCTTTGATTAGACCATAACTTGTTTCCGCCGAATTGTCCCAATCTTGGTTATATCTCATATATTGATATGTGACAATTGCCTCAACGAGTTCCATTATTTTATCTTGTGTATAATGTGGAGAATGATTAATTAAATAATTAGCCACTAATGTAGCATTGAAGTTAACATCATTCATTGCTTGATACATGGCTTCCGCCAATTTTTGTTCAGGTATTCGTTTTGCCATTTATCTCCATTCTCTTTCGTGGGGGTAATTGTATCATTGGGTGGGGGAAGTTGGCAACGAAAGGGTAAGAACCAACCTCCCCCATGGATCCTACTTCTTACGGTTTGAAGTAGGCTTCTCAGCGGTGAACTGAATGCCCTTTTGAGTTGCCTCTGCTAGGGCCTGCTTTGCTGCGGATGAAAAACGTCCACGGGCACCAACGGTGATGCCTTGAGCTTTTAGATAGTCACGCTTTGTTGTCATTTACTTGTCCTTTCTAGACAGTTTTATTTTGGTATATTTTACCAGTTTTTGGCGAATTTGTAAATACCCTCGTAAGAAGCTCCGCCTGCCCTTACGAATCCTTATTTTGTTCCATTCCATCATTGATTAATTTAGTAATGATCGACCTAGCCATGTCTTCATGACCATTTTGAATCCAGGCACGAGCCAGCTCCAGTTTAAACTTAGTTAACTCATCTCTAGTCATCTAGCCACCCGTCATCATCCAGAGCAACAATGAAGTCATTCTCCCTCATCCAATCTCTGATTGTCTCCTCCATGATTTCGCCGCCTGTGTCCATGCTAAGACCAAGGCTGTCGGAATCTTCATAGAACTTATCGAAGATTTGTTTTAATGTAACACCTTCTGTGATTGCTTCATCATAGCCAGTATCAGTGTTGTCGTAGATATCTTTGATGATGTCAAAGCACCATGCCCAACATAACGACGGGAATAGGTCCAGATTGCTCAACTGCTCATTAATAGATAACAATTGATTAAATGCATCGTCCCTACGTGTTGCTTCTTGTAGATCTAAACTCATTTCTTGTCCCTTTCTGCGATTGCAAATGATAATGCATATGTAAGGCTATACACATGCGCTAGAGCGTCTACTTGGCCTTCCCAGTACTTCCGCTCCATAGATTCCATAGCGTCGTCATAGTCGTTTTCCTCTTCGGTCTCTTGGGCCATACGTAGTTCGTCTTCAGCGTCTACCATGAGCACCTTCAATGCACCGTGCAAGATGTCGAGCCCAGATGAACCGTGGTCCACTTGTCTCTGCAGGCTATCTGTTAGTTCCATTATTTCTCCTTTGTTTCTTCCATTATATCAAGAGCCACTGACAAAATGTGGTCACAAGCAGATACCTGGCCACTCGTCCAATTGTATTCAATATCTAATTCAGCAAAGTCTTTTGAGGCGGGGTCCAAAGCATCCATCTGATTAGATAATTGCTCTAAATCCTGGTTTAAAGACATTATATGTAGTTTGATATATTCAATTAGTTTATGAGACATGGCCTTCCTCCATTAATCCAATTAAAAAGTCGGCGGCTAACCAAACTTCTTCCTTATCCCTAGAATCAGGTAAAGATTCATGTACATTCAATAAACCCTCAACCATTTCTTCTACATCTTTTAATTTATAACCCAACATTAAAATACTCCTCATCTTCAGGTGTTAATTCATAGAATAGATTAAACTTAGATTGTAAATATGGGTCTGATGACATTAAAGCAATTTGATAATCTGCATAAAATGTCCCTTCATCTAAATTAGAACTATTCCATTGTTCAAATAGATGTTCAGATATTTCAGTAATGACAGCGTCAATTACCATTTGATTCTCATCATCTAAAAATGACCCACGGTCATTTAGTTCCAGCCTATCAGCCATTTACTTGCTCCATTCTATAATCAGGGACATGCTCGGAATCCAAGTATATCTTATGGGTCTGACATTCTTTGACACAATCAAGGTCTGCCTCGCCTAAATAATTACAAGCAGAGCAAATTTGACCACAATCATTATCGCAATAATCTAATGTATCTTCTGCATCACAATCTCTACATTTAGATTCATATTCAGAACCTTCTAATTGTTCACCACGAAGGAACTCGCATTCGCCACCCCAACCTGTCTCTTCTTCATAACTAAGAGTAAATAGGAGTGCTGGATATTGTGCTGATAATTTAGCAATGGCAGGAAACGGTGGAGACCAAGCAGTATTGAAATTATAATAAACTACAAGGTTCTCTCCATTTTCAGTAGGACCCTCCATATATGTTTCAGGATATTCATCATCTGAAGATACAGCGACATCCCATTTTGTGCCCCATTCACGAACATTGAATGAATACCAGTCATTTGTTTGGAATTTCATTTGCTCTTCAATAGGCAATTTATGGTCGGGTTGCTGAAGATACTCATACTCAGTAATACCTGCTTGTAAATGATTATAGATATTATGAAATGCAAATACAGGATTAGGATATGTAGTTTGTTTCTTTTGCATTTGTCCAGTTTCCATGTTCCATGAATCATGGACCTGTGC